>OFGF01000024.1_pt1 | contig 135548 bp, 121 predicted proteins | sample 1521711 | NCBI WGS metagenome assembly OFGF01 (sample SAMEA3504092, study PRJEB24116) | mouse gut metagenome | biome: mouse gut; feature: mouse-associated habitat; material: faeces | place: Denmark | collected 2011 | reverse complement strand
TTTCGGGTACAAATTTTGAACCTCGCTTTCAAAATGTGAAACTCGGTAACAAAACGGGAACCTCGGTTTGCAATCAACCCCCGACAGCCCCTTTTTTCTATGTATTTGCAAAGGATACCCAAAAAAGCGCAATGTATGACCGGACGCTTTACGAAGGAAAATCCTGGTTTAAAATAGTGAAAGGTAATACTTTCGGATGAGATGAAAGAGGGAAAGAAGGGAAGACAGGATGTTAGGCGGTTCTTTTTGGGTTGCATTTTGGCGCAACAGTTTAGGGGCGATATTGTTGATGGGAGTTTTTTTATTGCTTGATAAGCCAAGATTTGCTATGAGAAAGACCGTTTGGTATTATGTAATATTTGGATTTTCGATGGTAGTTGTTTTCAGCGCCTGGTATTTGTTTGACCGCAACGGATTCATCCAATGTTCCGGTTTGCTGTCGCCCCTTGTGATCGGCTTGTTTTGTGGGGCTATGAGCGGCGGGACATTATATTTGTCTTTATATAAAATATCCCTGGGATTTTATTTTCTTTCCCTCTGTGTATTCGGCGGAGTGGATATTGCCCGTTGGTGGTTTGAGGGCAATATGTGGGTGGATATTTTGATACGCCTGGGGATGGTTGTTTTGATTTTTCTTTTTATTGTAAAAAAATTCCGCCGGGCCTTTTTGGATAGCGTGGATTTTTTAAGGGAGGAAATGGATCTGTTCAGCGCGGGCGTATTGGTCATATCCATTATGCTTGCGGCAGTTGTGATTTATTGGCCGGACATTCACAATTTTTCGGTTATTAATATTGTACGGATATCCGTTATTATGCTGATGGCGGGTGTGATTCAATATACAATATTTCATTTATACCTCCATTTAGGCAGGGAACATAAATATCAGGAAGAGAATCAGCTCCTGGAAATGAACGAACAGCTTTTAAGGCGCCAGATGGATCTGGAAAGGGAAAAGGAAAGGGAAGCGGCGAGGATGTTTCATGATGTCCGCCACCATTGCCTTTTGCTTGCGGAATATATGCAAAACGGCGAACTGGAAGAACTTGCTTCTTATGTCAAACAATACGGAAAAGAAGTCGAAAAAAAACAGGCAGAACGGGCACCGGTCTGCGGGAACAAGGCGGTGGACAGAATATTATCGGTTTATGCCAGATGCGCGGAACTCGAAAAAATACGCGTGACGATGGATGTGACGGTGGAGGAAGCTCTGGCAATGAGGGATATCGATTTGGTCGCCATACTGGCCAATGTTTTTGAAAACGCTATTCATGGATGCCAGAATTCGGGAAAAGAGCGGCAGGAAATTGATATTTATATTACCCAGAAGGGGAATAAAATCGTTATCCGATTCCGCAATACGTGTATATCCGATATTCGTTTCCGCAATGGATTTCCGGAGGCAGGGGAAGGCGGGGGAATCGGCATTTCCAGCATCGTGAAAACGGTGGAACGCTATGACGGCGAGGTGGATTTTTCCGTAAAAAATGATATGTTTGTTACACGAATCCTGTTAAATCTTTCCATAAATGCGTGGGGGGGGGTAAAAATTTCCCGAAGAGGAAAAATATAAGTATCATATAAAAGTAACAGCGGGCTGATCCTACGGTGGTCATCCCGCTGTTTTTCTAAGCCAGTTGATTTGCCTGTCTCTGTCGAACCGGTTCCGTTCTTTCCGCGCCGTGAATCGTGTCGGGCTGTTCCGCGCCGGCTTCGTTTTCCAATGTCTTTTTCAGATTTTTCTGAGCGGTGGAAAGCATCAGCTTAATACGGTTCAGCTGGTTTACCTCACTGGCACCGGGATCATAGTCAATGGCGACGATGTTGGAAAGGGGGTAGTGCTTTCTCAGTTCCTTGATAACCCCTTTTCCTACCACATGGTTTGGCAGACAGCCGAAAGGCTGTGTGCAGACAATATTATTGACTCCCCCGTGGATCAGCTCCACCATTTCACCGGTTAGGAACCAGCCTTCGCCCGTCTGGTTGCCGATGGAAACGATGGATTTGGCATAATCGACCAACTGATAAATGCTGACCGGCGGATCGAAATGTTTGCTTTTTGCAAAAGCTTTCCGGGCAGTTGCGCGCAGCAGTTCGATCGTATCGATGCCGAGTCTGGAAACTATCGCATTTTTTTTGCTTGTGCCGAGTTCTTCTGCCTTATAGATCTGGTTGTAGAAACAGTAAAGCATGAAATCCAGCAGATCGGGAACAACCGCTTCTGCCCCTTCCGATTCCAGCAGTTCCACCAGATGGTTATTGGCGGCCGGGGCAAATTTGACGAGGATTTCGCCGACGATGCCCACTCGCGGTTTGGGTATTTCGGAAATAGGAATAGCGTCGAAATCTTCGATCATACGCCGGCACATCTTCTGAAAGGTAAACGGGTTCAAATGTCTGGATGATACGAAGTCCTGGCATTTTTTTAACCATTGGGCATGTACTTTTTCCACAGAACCGGGTTCGGTTTCGTAAGGGCGCATGCGGTAAATACAACGCATGAAAATGTCGCCGAATACCGCTCCATAAGCAGCACGGGTAAGCAGATCCGCATTCAGATGGAAGCCGGGGTTGCTTTCGATGCCCGACATATTAATGGAGATAACAGGGATCTGCGGCATTCCGGCTTTTTCCAACGCGCGCCTGATGAAGCCTACGTAGTTGGTGGCACGGCAGCCCCCGCCGGTCTGCGACATGATGACGGCTACTTTATTTAAATCGTATGTCCCGGAAAGGAGGGCGTCCATAATCTGCCCAACCACCATGAGAGAAGGGTAGCAAGCGTCATTATTAACATATTTCAGACCCACATCCACCGCCCGTTTGTTGTCGTTGGGCAATACCTGGAAGCGGTAGCCACAGGCGCGGAACGCCGGTTCCAGAACTTCGAAATGGATCGGCGACATTTGCGGGCAGAGTATCGTGTAGGTTTTGCGCATCTCTTCGGTAAAAGGAACCTTGGAGATAGAAGAAGGATGAATCTCCCGCTGCTGTTGCTTCCGTTCCCTGACACGGATAGCGGAAAGCAGGGAGCGGATGCGGATGCGCGCTGCGCCCAGGTTGCTGACTTCGTCGATTTTCAGGCAGGTATATATTTTCCCGGAACTGCTGAGGATATCGTTTACCTGGTCGGTGGTAACGGCGTCAAGGCCGCAGCCAAAAGAATTTAACTGTATCAGATCCAGATCGTCCCTCGTTTTGACATAGCTGGCTGCCGCATACAATCTGGAGTGGTACATCCACTGGTCGGAAACGATCAGCGGGCGTTCCGGTTCCGCCAGATGGGAAACGGAATCTTCCGTCAATACGGCGATGCCGTAGGAAGTGATCAGTTCCGGTATGCCGTGGTTGATTTCCGGATCGATATGATAAGGGCGGCCGGCAAGGACGATGCCGCGTTTCTTATTTTGTTCCATGTACTGTATGGTCTCTTCCCCTTTTTTTCGGATATCCTCTCTGGCATGCCCCAGTTCTTCCCACGCGGCGCTGGCAGCGTCTATGATCTCCTGGGCAGGAAGCTCGGAAAATTCTTTGATAAGGGCTTCCGTAGCGGTCTTGATATCCCGGAAGGACATAAATGGATTCCGCAGCACGGCTTCGCCCCGGCCGATTTCCTCCATATTGTTTTTAATATTTTCAGAGTAGGAGGTGACAATCGGGCAGTTGTAATGATTGTTGGCCGCCTCGAATTCATTGCGTTCATAAAAGAGCGCGGGGTAGAAGATAAAGTCCACGCCTTCATGAATGAGCCAGCTCACATGTCCGTGGGCGAGCTTGGCCGGGTAACATTCGGATTCGCTTGGGATCGATTCGATGCCAAGCGAATAGATGTTATGGTTGGAAAGAGGAGAAAGTACGACCTGATATCCGAGTCTGGTGAAAAAAGTGAACCAGAACGGGTAATTCTCGTACATATTCAATACCCGGGGGATACCGACTCTCCCTCTTTTTGCCATGTCCGCGGGGAGAGGTTCGTATCCGAAGACTCTTTTTAATTTATACTCAAAAAGGTTGGGGATGCCGCTTTCGTTTTTTGCTTTTCCCAATCCCCGTTCACAGCGGTTGCCGGAAACGAACTGGCGTCCTCCGCTGAACTTATTGATCGTCAGCCGGCAGTTATTGGTGCAGCCTTTGCACTTTGCCATGCTTGTTTCAAACTGCAGGGAATTGATCTGGCCGATAGTAAGCATCGTAGTGGCGTATCCCTTGGCATAACGTTCCCTCGCAATCAGAGCGGCACCGAAAGCGCCCATGATTCCGGCAATATCCGGACGGATGGCTTCGCAGCCGGCGATTTTCTCAAAGCTTCGCAATACGGCGTCATTATAAAACGTGCCGCCTTGCACGACAATATTTTTTCCCAGTTCGGAAGCATCGGATACTTTGATCACTTTGAACAGGGCATTTTTAATTACGGAATAGGCCAGTCCTGCGGAAATATCCGCGACTTCTGCGCCTTCTTTTTGGGCTTGTTTTACTTTGGAATTCATAAATACAGTGCAGCGGGTGCCGAGATCGATCGGATGCTTGGCAAACAGGGCTGCGCCGGCAAAATCTTCCACGCTGTAATTCAGCGATTTTGCAAATGTTTCGATAAAAGAGCCGCAGCCGGACGAACATGCTTCATTGAGCTGCACGCTGTCTACGGTCTGGTTTTTAATTTTAATGCACTTCATATCCTGCCCGCCGATATCGAGGATGCAGTCCACGTCGGGGTCAAAGAAGGCGGCGGCATAATAATGAGCCACCGTTTCCACTTCGCCGTCATCCAGGAGAAAGGCGGACTTTAACAGCGCTTCTCCATAGCCTGTGGAACAGGAGCGCACGATATGTGCATGGTCGGGAAGCAGGCGGTAAATTTCCTGGATGGAACGGATTGCCGTTTTTAAAGGGCTTCCATCGTTATTGCTGTAAAAAGAATACAGGAGGGAGCCGTCTTCCGCCACCAGGGCTACTTTGGTGGTCGTGCTGCCCGCATCGATGCCGAGGAAGCAGTCTCCCCGATAGGAATTCAGATCGGCAGTTTTCACATGATGCGCGCAGTGGCGCTCTTTGAACGCGTGGTATGCTCCCTCATCGGAAAACAGAGGTTCCATTCTTTCCACCTCGAATTCCATTTTGATTTCGGAGGAAAGTTTGGCAGTCATTTCCGCCATGGAATAACATACGTCTTCTTTGGCGTTCAGGGCGGAACCGATGGCTGCAAAAAGGTGTGAGTGTTCTGTTTTTATAATATGTTCTTCATCCAGTTTCAGCGTGCGGATGAAAGCTTCTTTTAATTCCGATAAAAAGTATAAAGGACCTCCCAGAAAAGCCACATGCCCGCGAATCGGCTTACCGCAGGCGAGTCCGGAGATCGTCTGGTTGACAACAGCCTGGAAAATGGATGCCGAAAGGTCCTCCTTGGTAGCGCCTTCATTGATCAGGGGCTGTATGTCGGATTTGGCGAATACACCGCAGCGGGCCGCAATCGTATAAAGGGATTGATAGCTTTTGGCATATTCGTTCAGGCCGGAAGCGTCGGTTTGCAGCAGAGAAGCCATTTGGTCGATAAAAGATCCGGTACCGCCGGCGCAAATACCGTTCATGCGCTGTTCCACGTTTCCGTCTTCGAAATAAATGATCTTGGCGTCTTCTCCGCCCAGTTCAATCGCTACATCCGTCTGTGGAGCGAATTCCTGGAGGGTGGAGGCGACGGCAATGACCTCCTGTACAAAAGGAACTTTCAAATGATTGGCGAGCGTCAGGCCGCCGGAACCGGTTATGACGGGGTGGAGTTCGATGCTGCCCAGCTTATCATATGCTTTTTGCAAAAGACCGGCCAACGTCTCCCTTATATTTGCATAATGCCGCTCATAATCGGAAAATAATATTTGATGGGCATCATTTAAGATTGCTATTTTTACAGTAGTTGAACCGATATCGATTCCCAGAGTGTAATGTAACTGATTCATAATATCCGCCCTTTCTTTTTTGATAAATTGCAGACCGCAGTTTTTCATTGTTGTCCGTAAAAAATGCCGGGAAAAAGAGGGGGTTATACCCAGATTCTTCCTATTATAATGTATGGCACAGCGACTCTGGACATACCTAGACATTATACGACACGATATTGCAAAAATCAATGAATCATTGCTAAGAATTTGTAAAGAATCATTGAAAAGTGTTAAAAAATTATGACTTGCCATAGAAACAGCAAGTAGTTTATTTACTTTTAAATAAGGGAATGTTAGAATATATTCATGTGTTTGTTATAGCATGCTTTAAAAAAGTATGCCAAAGAAACTTCTGTCGTGGAGGAAGAGTGGAAGATGAGTAATTTTGAAAGAAAATTCGGTAAATATGCGATTAGAAATATTTCGATGGTGCTGATCATGTGCTATGCGCTGGGGTATGCGATAGAGCTGTTAATGCCAGGGCTTTTGTATTATTTGACATTGAATCCCTACGCGGTTCTTCATGGGCAGATATGGAGGCTCGTTACGTGGGTGCTGATACCGCCGGAAACATCCAATCTGTTTTTTACATTGCTTATGCTTTATTTTTATTATTCGCTTGGAACGACGCTGGAAAGAACATGGGGAACATACCGATATAACGTATACCTGCTTTCAGGAATGCTTTTTACCATCGTTGGAAGTTTTCTTTTGATGGGATACTGCATTATTTTCCAGACCGGTACAATCGCGCAATATGGCGGGGCGAACATTTTTTTCAGTGTGGTGTCGTTATATTTCAGTACTTATTATATAAATATGTCTATTTTTCTTGCCTTTGCGGCCACTTTTCCCGAAGTACAGGTATATTTAATGTTTATTATACCGATTAAAGTGAAAGTGATGGGAATTATTTACGGGATATTGTTGGTGGTAGGATTTATCCAGGGAAATGTTTACAACCGTTTTGCCATGGCGGCTTCTTTGCTCAATTTCATCGTTTTCTGGGCGACCAGCCGGAGCCATATCCATATGTCGCCGAAGCAGGTAAAGCGGCGGCAGGAATTCCGGCGCGAAGTAAAACGGAATACGGGGGAAACAAAGCATAAATGCGCGGTCTGCGGGAGGACGGAAGCGGACAGCCCGGACTTGGAATTCCGTTATTGTTCCAAGTGCGAAGGGAATTATGAATATTGCCAGGAGCATTTATTTACCCATCAGCATGTGAAATATTAATCGATACAGGAAAAGAATGGAGCTGGCATGAACAGGGAACTATTATTTGTGAAAGCGTTGGAAGAAGTGAAGAAACTGGCCAGAAGGCAAAGCAGCAGTTACGGCAGCGGCAATAGGTACGGCAGCTATATTTCCAGGGAACAGTTGGAGGAAGCGTTTTCGGAACTCGGGCTGGATGAGGAACAGCTGGCCCTGGTGGCCGATTATTTGGAAAAGCATAAAATCGGTATTGACGAACCGCCTGAGCCGGGGGATGTTTTTACCGGGGAGGAAATGAATTATCTGGAAACCTATCTGGAAGAACTGAAAGAGATCAGGGAGGCCTCTCAAGGGGAAAGAGAAGCAGTAACGATTTCTGCGATGGCAGGAGAGAAACAGGCACAGGCAAGGCTGGTGGAAATCTGGCTGCCCGAAGTGGTGGAGATCGCCAAATTATACGGCGGACAGGGAGTCGGACTGGAAGACCTGATAGGGGAAGGAAATGTGGCGGTGGCGACGGGAGTTACCATGCTGGGTTGTCTGGAATATCCGCAGGAGGCGGAAGGAATGCTCGGCAAGATGATTATGGATGCCATGGAAGACCATATCAGCGACAGCCTGGCGGCATCGGAATCGAACCAGAGGATAGCCGATAAAGTAAACCTGGTGGCTGGACAGGCAAGAGAACTGGCGGAACTGTTGAAAAGAAAGGTGACGGTCAGGGAACTGGCACAGGAGACGGCGCTTTCGGAGGATGAAATCAGGGAAGCGGTTCGCATGAGCGGGAATCAAATGGAAGATATCGAAACGGATAAGGAATGACATGGAAAATACGGAAAACATAGAAAAAGAAACAATGCTCCAGGATCGGGATTTTAAATATATTTTGCAGGATACAGGGGCAATTTATGTGGGAGCGAGATACAGCTACGGGGAGTTGCTAGAGGAAGAAATGGCGGCATTTAAGTTGAAAACCATTATCTCCCATTATATTTTGAAGGATGTGGATGCCTCAACGACTTTGGAAAGTCATTTTTATTATATGACGGAGGACAGTTTTGCGTATCAGACTTTCCGGGAATTGAAGGTCAAAGTCAGGGTCAGCGCTTGGGAAGAAAAAAAGGGATTGGCCGGAAAAATGAAAAGACGGTATAAAGACAAGATTTATACGCTGAAAGAACTGGCAGAACTGAATCTGGCCAGAAAGAAACAGGCAGGAATGATAATTCGGGAAATTATTTTTTCCAAACTCGGTGTCATGACGTTTACGGTGTGAATGCCGGGTGACGGAAGAAAGGGAAAATGAAAATGGAAAAGAGGGACAAGGGATGGAGCAAATAATACAAATGGAACAAAAAATCAAAGGGCTGGGGAGTTATGAGATATTGGAGTCCAGGCAGGTGCCTGATTTGAATTCTTATGGTTTTCTTTTGCGCCACAAAAAAACCGGTGCCAGGCTGACTCTGCTTTCTAATGATGACAACAATAAAGTTTTTTATATTGGATTCCGCACGCCGCCCGAAGACAGCACGGGAGTGGCTCATATTATCGAGCATACGGTTCTATGCGGTTCTAAAAATTTTCCGGTGAAAGATCCTTTTATCGAACTGGCAAAAGGCTCTTTGAACACTTTTTTAAATGCCATGACCTATCCGGACAAAACGGTATATCCGGTAGCAAGCTGCAATGACAAGGATTTTCAGAATTTGATGCATGTTTATCTGGACGCGGTTTTCTATCCGAATATCTATAAGGAGAAGAAAATATTTATGCAGGAAGGCTGGCATTATGATCTGGCGGATATGGAAGACGATCTGACGATCAACGGGGTGGTCTATAACGAAATGAAAGGGGCATTTTCTTCGCCGGACGACGTGTTGGACAGGGAAGTGCTGAATTCCTTATTCCCGGATACCGCTTATGGCACGGAATCGGGAGGGGATCCTGATGTGATTCCGGATCTGACCTATGAGGCTTTTTTGGATTTCCATAAAAAATATTATCATCCATCCAACAGTTATATTTATCTGTATGGCGATATGGACATGGCTGAAAAACTGGAATTTATCGATAAGGAATATCTGTCGGGTTTCGATGCGCTCGCGGTAGATTCGGCGATACGGGTGCAGGAAGGGTTTGCAGCGCCAAGAGAAATGAGAAAAGAGTATTCGATCATGGAAGATGAGTCGGAAAAGGGGAATACTTATCTGGCTTATAATGCGGTGATCGGGGATAATCTGGACAGGAAGTTATACATCGCTTTTCAGATATTGGATTATGCCCTTTGTTCGGCGCCGGGCGCTCCGCTGAAAGAGGCGCTGATCCGGCAGGGAATCGGGAAAGAGATATACAGTACTTATGATAACGGCGTGATGCAGCCCTATTTTTCCATCGTGGCAAAGGGAGCGGAGGAAGATCAGAAAGAAGAGTTTATCCGCGTCATCGAGGGCGTATTGAAGGAACAGGCGGAACAGGGCATTGACAGAAAGGCGCTGCGGGCAGGATTGAATTATTTTGAATTCAAATACAGGGAGTCCGATTTCGGCAGTTATCCCAAGGGACTGATCCTTGGGCTGCAGACCTTGGACAGCTGGCTGTATGATGATGAAAAACCGTTCCTCCATGTGGAAGCCAATGAAACTTTTGGAACATTGAAGAAAGAAGTGGAAAGCGGTTATTTTGAGGATTTGATTCGGACACACCTGCTGGACAACGGACACAAATCCATACTCGTTCTCGCCCCGTCGAAAGGAATGACGGCCAGAAAGGACGCGGCTCTGCAAAAGAAATTGCAGGAATGGAAGGAATCGCTGGGCAGGGAAGAGCTGGAGGAGATGATCAGGCAGACAAAAGAGCTGGAGCAATACCAGGAGGAACCGAACAGCAAAGAGGCATTGCAAAAGATTCCCTTGTTGAAACGGGAAGATATTAAAAAAGAAGCGGAAAAATATGTAAATGAAGAACATGATATGGCCGGCGGCACATTGGTTTTGGAACACGATATTTATACGAACGGAATCGCCTATCTGCGCTTTATGTTCGATATCGGCCAGATACCGGCAGAACTTTTCCCTTATATCGGCGTGCTGAAAAATGTATTGGGCATGGTGGATACGGAAAATTATGCGTATGGGGATTTGTATCATGAGACGAATATAAAGACCGGCGGCATCAGTATCGTGGCCAACACTTATATTGATTCCCAGAATATGCCGGAATATAAAGTCATGCTGGAAATAAAAGCGAAGACGCTTTATGAAAATATAGGAGAGGCTTTCCGCCTGGTGGAAGAGATCGTTCTGCGTTCCAGGTTCGGGGATCAGAAAAGGCTGTACGATGTCATTGCGGAACTCCGGTCGCGGATGCAGGCTTCCATGATGTCCGCGGGACATTCCCTGGCGGCGGTGCGGGCGCTTTCCTATATATCGCCGACGGCAGCAGTGGCGGGGCAGATTAGCGGAATTCCGCAATATCGCTTGCTGGAAAAACTGTCGGAGCGGTTTGAAGAGGAAAAAGAAGATCTGGTGGAAAAATTGAATACTCTTGTCCAATGCATTTTCCGCCCCGAAAATTTTATGCTGGATTATACGGGAGAGAAAAAGGGCATCGGGGGAATAGAGCCTCTCGTCCGGTCGTTTAAGGAAAAACTGTTTACGGTTCCCGTGGAAAAGGAAAAGTATCGGCCGGAACTGTCGAAGAAAAATGAAGGCTATCTGACTTCCGCCCAGGTACAGTATGTATGCCGGGCCGGGAATTTTATCGGCAAGGGCCTTTCTTATACGGGAGCTTTGAAAGTATTGAAAGTGATGATGGGATATGATTATCTCTGGAACAGGGTAAGGGTAAAAGGCGGAGCTTACGGCTGTATGTGCAGTTTTGGCAAGTCGGGGGACAGTTATTTTGTTTCTTATAGGGATCCCAACCTGGAAAAGACCGTGGAAGTGTATGAAAAGGCAGCGGAATACATTGAAGGATTTGAGGCGGATGAACGGACGATGACGCAGTTTGTCATCGGGGCGGTCAGCGATATGGATGTGCCGATGACGCCCGCTGCCAAGGGGCTGTATTCCCTGACCGGGTATATGACAAAGCTTCCTTTTGCCAGCGTACAGAAGGAAAGGGATGAACTGCTGGGAACGACGCCCGAGGCGATCCGTGCGCTTGCCGGGCATATAAGGGCATTTATGGAAGAAGACTGCTTCTGCGTGGTAGGCAGCGAGGAAAAACTAAAAGATAAGAGCGGAATGTTTGAAAAACTGGAGCCATTGTTCCATTAAGAAAAAGGAGAAAATATTGAAGCATAATTTTAAATCGGGATTTGTCACTTTGATCGGAAGGCCGAATGTGGGAAAATCTACATTGATGAATCATTTGATCGGGCAGAAGATTGCCATTACGAGCCATCGACCCCAGACGACCCGCAACCGGATACAGACGGTATATACTTCGGAGGAAGGGCAGATCGTGTTTGTGGATACGCCTGGCATCCACAAGGCAAAAAATAAATTAGGAAATTATATGGTGCGTATTGCGGAGCGCACATTGACGGAAGTAGACGTGGTCTTATGGCTGGTGGAACCGACAACGTTTATCGGCGCCGGGGAAAAGCATATTTTGGAACAGCTGAAAAAGGTGAAGACCCCCGTAATTTTAGTAATCAATAAAACGGATAAGGTAAAAAAAGAAGAGGTGCTGACCTTTATCGACGCGTACCGGAAAGAAATGGAATTTTCGGAAATTGTTCCCGTATCGGCATTGAAGGGAGATAACACGGATGTGCTGATCTCCTGCATTATGAAATATCTTCCTTATGGGGAACCTTTTTACGATGAGGATACGGTGACGGACCAGCCGGAGCGCCAGATCGTAGCGGAACTTGTCAGGGAGAAGGCATTGCGGTGTCTGGAAGAAGAAATTCCCCATGGGATCGCCGTCGTGATCGAAAGCATGAAGTTCCGCAAGGGGCAGTCTGCGATCGCCGATATAGAGGCAACGATCATATGCGAGCGGGAATCCCACAAAGGAATTATTATAGGAAAAAAGGGAGCGATGCTCAAACGGATCGGAAGCCAGGCAAGGCCGGAGATCGAAGAAATGCTGGAGTGCAAGGCGAATTTGCAGCTATGGGTAAAGGTGAGAAAGGACTGGCGCGACAGCGATTTGTATATGAAAAATTTCGGTTATAATCCCAAAGATTCCGAATAGGAAAGATAAAAAAAGCGAACCCTAACATATAGAAGAAAGCCGTTGGCGGATGAAGATCCGCCGGCGGCAGGGAAGTCAGGGGGCACAAGATGAAGGGATTAAATTACTGGCAACAATTCTTAAATACAGGCAGCGTGGAAGATTACTTAAGGTTCAGGGATATACAGGAAAAAAAGAACATAGCGGAAGAAAGCGTTGTTATGGGGGAGAACCCGTATGCAGGAGTTTGTAAAATTAACAGGGATCGTACTGAAGACAGTGCCTATCGGGGAATACGATAGGCGCGTCGTTATTTTAACGAAAGAAAGAGGAAAGATATCCGCTTTTGCCAAAGGCGCCAGAAAGCCGAACAGCCGGCTTGTAGCGGCGGCCTCCCCGTTTGTGTTTGGCGAATTCAAGATCTATGAGGGGAGAACTTCTTATAATATAGCCGAAGCGGATATTCGAAATTATTTTGAGGGCTTGCGGGAGGATTTTTCCGCCGCCTGTTACGGCATGTATTTCTTGGAAGCAACAGATTATTACACGAGGGAAAATAACGAGGAAATTGAAATGCTAAAGCTGCTGTACCAGTCTTTGCGGGCGCTTCTGGCTAAGGGGCTGGACCGGAAACTGGTACGGTATGTGTTCGAGATCAGGGCATTGGTGGCGAACGGGGAATATCCGGGGATACCGGAGGGCAGGGACTGGAAAGAGTCCACAGTATACGCCATGAATTACATAGAAAAAAGCCCGATAGAAAAACTGTATACCTTTTCGGTGACAGGAGAAATCTTAGAAGAACTGGAAAAAATAGCGGGAATATACCGAAAGAAATATATGGACAGAGAGATGAAAAGCTTAAGTATTTTGGAGGGGATAGGGGAATAAAAGCTTATCTTTGTAAGGTATTTATAGGGAGAACCATTTTCGCAGACGGCATCCTGCGCCGGAGGAAGGGAGGGAAGGGCGATGGGATCAAGGGACGGACAAAGCGGGGGCGGGCAGGGAGCGCGGTGGTTTTTGCTGGGGCTTCCAATCAGATTTCACTAATGAAATGGATATATGGTATTCAACCGGACGAGCCGGAAGCAACGGACATCCTGTCCTGCGCTTCCTGAAACCGCCGTCCTGGCGGTTTCGCTCTGGGTATTGACCATTTCATAAGTGAAATTGCTGATTGTACGCAACAGCAAAAACCACCGCGCCCCTGCCCGTCCCCGCTTTGTCCGTCCCCTGATCCCCTCGCCCTTCCCTCCCTTCCTCCGGTACAGGATGCCGTCTGCGAAAATGGTTTTTGCCGGGAGTATTTCCCTTGAAGCGTTTGATTTTAGTGTTGAAAAAAAGGAATAAGTCGGATATAATATGGTGGATATGGAGGATAGACGGATGGAGAGATGGGTAAAATCGGTAACATGCGTATTTTTGATAAGTTTGATTTTGTGCGGATGCGGGGAGGGCGGAATAAAAGCGCAGGAGCCGTCAGATCTGGATGCTGCGGCGGGAACTGAAATTGAGGTTATGAAGGATAGCAGCATCGTGGAAACGATGAATGAGGAATTCGGCGAAGAATATTATGATGAAACGAATCTGCGGGATATTCTGCTGGCTGATGTGGAGAGTTTTAACGAAGGCCAGGAGGGGGAAGGCATTGTCGTGGATAAGTTCGAGAGTGCGGACGGCAGATTGATGGTACGGGTGAAGTATCCCTCGGCGGATGTATATACGGCGTACAATACGGATTCCTATAACCATAAGACATTGTTTTGCGGAACGGTTGCCGAGGCGCAGGAAAAAGGATATGATTTTGATATTTCCATGACGGATGCCAAAGGAGAGAAAAGCATAGGGAAAGAGGATATTCTGGGCATGGGAAGTTCTAAAATATTGATCGCTGAGTTTCCCTCGCGCGTAAAAGTGACGGGGAAGATATTGTATGTGGGAGAAAATGTGGCGGTTTCGGGAAAGAACAGGGCGGATATGCAGTCCGATGAGAACGGGGAAGCGTTAGGCAGGTATTATATTATATATCAATAGGGCTAAAGGAGAAGTGGAGAGAAAATGGAAAAAACAATGGATAAGATTGTAGCTTTGGCGAAGGCAAGAGGGTTTGTATATCCCGGTTCGGAGATATACGGAGGGCTTGCGAATACGTGGGATTATGGCAATCTCGGCGTGGAGTTAAAAAATAATGTAAAAAAGGCCTGGTGGCAGAAGTTTATTATGGAGAACCCTTATAATGTGGGCGTGGACTGCGCGATCCTGATGAATCCCCAGACATGGGTGGCGTCCGGGCATCTGGGCGGCTTTTCCGATCCTTTGATGGATTGCAGGGAATGCCATGAGCGCTTCCGGGCGGACAAGATTATCGAAGACTATGCGGCGGAACATGGGATAGAGCTGGATGGTTCCATAGACGGATGGTCACAGGAAAAGATGAAAAATTTTATCGAAGAAAACCAGGTTCCCTGCCCTACCTGCGGCAAACATAATTTTACGGATATCAGACAGTTTAACCTGATGTTCAAGACGTTCCAGGGTGTTACCGAGGATGCGAAAAATACGGTGTACTTAAGGCCGGAGACCGCACAGGGGATTTTTGTGAATTTTAAAAATGTACAGAGGACTTCCAGGAAGAAGATTCCGTTCGGCATCGGCCAGATCGGGAAATCTTTCCGTAACGAGATCACGCCGGGCAATTTTACGTTCCGTACGAGGGAGTTTGAACAGATGGAACTGGAATTTTTCTGTGAGCCGGATACGGATCTGGAGTGGTTCGCTTATTGGAAGCAGTTCTGCATCGACTGGCTGAAGAGGCTGGGCATGAAAGAGGAAGAGATGCGCGTCAGGGATCACGATAAGGAAGAATTGTCTTTCTATTCCAAAGCGACGACAGATATCGAATTTTTATTCCCTTTTGGATGGGGGGAATTGTGGGGGATTGCGGATAGGACGGATTATGACCTGACGCAGCACCAGAATACTTCCGGCCAGGATCTGACTTATTTTGATGATAGCAAGAATGTGAGATATGTGCCCTATGTCATAGAGCCTTCCCTTGGGGCTGACAGGGTGGTGCTGGCCTTCCTTTGTGCGGCTTACGATGAGGAAGAGATCGGGGAAGGGGATGTGCGTACCGTCCTCCATTTCCATCCGGCGCTGGCTCCGGTAAAAATCGGCGTGCTTCCGCTTTCCAAGAAACTGAATGAAGGGGCGGAGAAGATTTTTGCCAGCTTGTCTAAAAAATATAATTGTGAATTTGACGACAGGGGAAATATCGGCAAGCGTTACCGCCGACAGGACGAGATCGGAACGCCTTTCTGCGTAACTTATGATTTTGACTCGGAGGCCGACGGCTGCGTAACAGTGCGCTTCCGCGATTCCATGGAGCAGGAGAGAGTGGCGATTGCCGATTTGGACGCTTACTTTGCGGATAAATTCGATTTTTAAATAAGTGGGAAAGGAACAGAAACGACGATGAAACAATATGGGGTAAACGAACTGAGAAGGATGTTTTTGGAGTTTTTCGAAAGCAAAGGGCATCTGGCGATGAAAAGTTTTTCGCTGGTTCCCCACAACGATAACAGCCTTTTGCTGATCAATTCCGGCATGGCTCCCTTAAAGCCTTATTTTACCGGCCAGGAGATACCACCGAGGAAGAGAGTGACGACCTGCCAGAAATGTATCCGTACCGGGGACATTGAAAATATCGGCAAGACAGCGAGACATGGGACATTTTTTGAAATGCTGGGGAATTTTTCCTTTGGGGATTATTTTAAAAAGGATGCGATCCGGTGGAGCTGGGAATTTCTGACGGAAGTGGTCGGATTGGATGCGGAGCGTCTCTATCCGTCCGTTTATCTGGAAGACGATGAAGCTTTTGACATATGGAATAAAGAAATCGGCATTGCGGAGGAGAGGATTTTCCGCTTTGGAAAGGAAGACAATTTCTGGGAACACGGTTCCGGCCCCTGCGGTCCCTGTTCGGAGATTTATTATGACCGTGGGGAGAAATACGGCTGCGGCAAGCCGGAATGTACGGTAGGCTGCGATTGTGACCGCTATATCGAAGTGTGGAACAATGTATTTACCCAGTTTGACAATGACGGGAAGGGCAATTACAGCGAGCTGGAGCAGAAAAATATTGATACCGGAATGGGCCTGGAGCGCTTGGCGACCATCGTGCAGGATGTGGATTCTATTTTTGACGTGGATACGATTCAGGCGCTGCGGGGCAGAGTCTGCGAACTGGCGGGAAAAGAATATAAGAAAAAATACGAATGGGACGTGTCGATACGTATCGTTACGGATCATATCCGTTCCGCAACCTTTATGATCTCGGACGGCATTATGCCTTCCAACGAGGGCCGGGGGTATGTGCTGCGGCGTATTATCCGCCGCGCGGCAAGGCATGGAAGGCTGCTTGGTATAGAGGGACAGTTCCTTGCGGATTTGAGCAATACGGTGATCGAAGGGAGCAAGGATGGTTATCCTGAGCTGGAAGAGAAAAAGGATTTTATTTTTAATGTGTTGACACAGGAAGAAGGAAAATTCAATAAAACCATCGACCAGGGTCTGACCATCCTGACAGAAATGGAAGCAGCCATAGAAAAGGAAGGAAAGAAGGAATTGGCGGGAAGCGAGGCTTTTAAACTGTATGATACGTATGGCTTCCCTCTTGACCTGACGAAAGAGATCCTGGAAGAAAAAGGTTTTACCGTAGATGAAAAAGGCTTTGGAGAGGCGATGCAGGAGCAGAAGGTAAAAGCCCGTTCGGCGCGCAAAGTGACGAACTATATGGGGGCGGACGTGACTGTTTACGAATCCATCGACCCGAATATTACGACGGAATTCGTAGGTTATGACAGGCTGTCGCACGACTCGCGGATCACCGTTCTTACGACGGAAACGGAAATCGTGGACGCGTTGACCGACGGGGAGACAGGCACGATTTTCGTGGAAGAAACCCCTTTTTATGCGACAATGGGCGGACAATGCGCGGATACGGGCATGATTTCCACCGCGGACGGAGAGTTTGAAGTCATCGATACTGTCAAGATGCTGGGCGGCAAAGTGGGCCATATCGGCAAGGTGACGAAAGGCATGTTCAAGACAGGGGATGCCGTAACCCTTACGGTAGATGCGACAAGGCGCGGGGATACGTGCAAAAACCACAGCGCTACCCACTTGCTGCAGAAAGCTCTGCGGACGGTTCTGGGAACCCATGTGGAACAGGCAGGATCCTATGTGGACGGGGAAAGGCTGCGTTTTGACTTCAGCCATTTTTCCGCTATGACGAAGGAAGAGATCGCGAAGGCGGAGGAGATCGTCAACGAACAGATCGCCTGCGCCCTTCCGGTGATTACCAGCGTTATGTCGATTGAGGAAGCGAAAAAAAGCGGCGCGATGGCGCTGTTCGGGGAAAAATACGGCGAAACGGTGCGGGTAGTGAAAATGGGGGATTTTTCCACCGAGCTTTGCGGAGGAACCCATGTGGCGAATACAGGAGCGATCGCCAATTTCAAAATATTGTCGGAAAACGGCGTGGCGGCGGGCGTAAGAAGGATCGAAGCCCTGACCGGAAACGGCGTATTGAAATACTATGAAGAGTTAGAATCTGTTCTTGCGGAAGCGGCAAAGACAGTAAAGGCAGCGCCTTCCGACCTGGTGGAACGGCTGAAACATCTGATGGCGGAAGTAAAGGCTTTACAGAGCGAAAACGAGTCGTTAAAGAGCAAGGCGGCAAAAGACGCTTTGGGCGACGTGATGGATCAGGTGCAGGATATCAGCGGCGTAAAGCTTCTGGCTACGAAAGTGTCGGGAGTGGATATGAACGGGCTGCGGGATCTGGGGGATCAGTTGAAGGCTAAGTTGGGAGAAGGCGTTATCGTCCTGTTCTCCGATCTGGAAGGAAAGGTGAATCTGGTTGCTTTTGCTACGGAAGGAGCGATGGCAAAGGGAGCCCATGCGGGCAACCTGATCAAAGGAATCGCATCGCTGGTAGGCGGAGGCGGAGGCGGCAGGCCGAATATGGCCCAAGCCGGAGGCAAGAACCCCGCCGGAATCGACAGCGCTATCGCGGAAGCGGCGAAAGTGTTGGCGGGGCAGTTAGCGTGAGAAGAATTTAAGACCAGAAACAAACGCTGTCACGCTTTGCGGGCCAGTTTATTGTAATATAAAGATAAAGGCGGGAATCGAAGGAAGGATTCCCGCTTTTTTGAAAGGGGGGAGACGGCATGGAAAAAGAAACCACTCCCAGCCAAAGCGAATGGCTGATTATGGAAGTGTTCTGGGCGGGCGACACATCTTTGACGGCGCGGGAAGTGATCGGGAAAGTGCGGGAAAAGACGGATATGTCCCCGAGAATGGTGAGAGTCTTATTGAACCGTTTGTGGCAAAAAGGTGTATTGAATTATGTCGTGGATGAGCATGATGCAAGAGTCTACCATTATTCTGCCATAAAATCCAAAGAGGAATGCCAGAAAGAAAAGAGCAGGAAATTCGTGGACAGCTATTTTGGAGGAAACCGGAAAAATGCAATGGCGGCATTATTGCAGAGCGCAAAATTAACGGAAGAACAGCTGCGGGAATTAGAAGAAATGTTAGACCGGTGCAAAGAAAGGGATAGTGGCGAAGGATGAAGGCATGGGAATTTTGGATCAGTTTTTTTCATATGGGCGCTGCTTATTATGCCATACAGCTTGTAAGATGCGTGTTCATTTCTTTTGCCGTATTTGCGGTCATCCTTTTGCTGAGGAAAACGCTGCTGAAAAACAGGGTGTTTTTAAAAGGGGCATTATGGAGTCTGCTCCTGCCGGTCTTATTCGCGGGAAAGATGAAATTTTTTTATGAAAATCCGGCAGGAGCAATATTGTTTTCCTGGTGGGGCGGGATCTTTACCAACCATATATGGGTAAGCTGGCTGTATTTATGCGGCGTATCGGTATGTGCTGCCCGGCTGTTCGGGAAAAGAAGAAAATTGGGAAAACTGGTGGCGGGTATGGAAAAAAGGAAGTTGGGAAATTCGGATGTTTATGTCGCCAAAATGCCTGTTACGCCGTTTACAACGGGAATATTCAGGGCCAAAATCGTAATGCCGGAGGTCATGCTGGAAGAGTATGGAGAGGAAGAACTGCAGACTATCCTGCTTCATGAAAAGATGCATATCCGGTTAGGGCATTTATTCTTTTATTTTTTATGGGATGCATGCAGGGCGCTGCTATGGCTGAACCCGCTGTTTACAATAGGCACAAAACTTTTTCGGGAAGATATGGAGGAAATTTGCGACTGGGCAACGATAAGGGAGAATGGAGGAAAGACGTATGCTTATGGACAGCTTCTTTTAAAAAGCATAGGGGTTTTACAGGCGGAAAGCGAAAAATTTAATATGTTTGCTGCTTTTGCGGAGGATAAGGAATATCGGAATATACGGCGGAGAATGGAAGGGATCGTCCGATACAGGCCGTATAAGCGGACCATAGCGGCCGGCATAGGGGCTGCCTCCGTGCTTTGCGCCATAGGAACAGCCGCATGGATCGGAAACGTTTCTTATGACAGGTCTAATGAGAACGACGTTGTTCTTACATATGGATATGACGGAGGGGAGGTTACGTTTTTCGATAACAGCGATGTTTTATATGAAATGATTTCTTATGACGATGATTATGTCTATGTGGACAGGAGAGCTTTTGAAAATTATTTGCGGGAAAAGGATGCATCGGGAGAAGTCTTCATTGTTTTTGGCGGTTTTTATAAGCTTCCGGGCTTTGTAGGCATGGGATATTCCTGCTGTTATGAACCGGGTTCGGAGAAAGAGATCGTCAGGATTGCCTATGACAAGCGGGAGGATGACTGGAGGATCGCATTGGTGAAGATGCTATAAATGCGGGAAATAATGTTTGGAATGGAGGCGTAATAACAAGCAAATTGGCGAAAATCAAAATATTTCAAAAAATAGTTGACTCTGCCAAAATATGTGATATAATAAATAAAGTGCATAGGGATACATACAATGGTCTATGTACAAAAATAGAATAAACCCACTCAGTCGAGTAGCTTGAAGGGACTGAAGGGAGGTCGGGTGTAAAATGTCAAACGTAATCGTAAAAGAAAACGAGACTTTGGATAGCGCTTTACGTCGTTTTAAAAGAAGCTGTGCAAAAGCTGGTATTCAGCAGGAAATTCGTAAGAGAGAACATTACGAGAAGCCAAGCGTAAAACGTAAAAAGAAATCTGAAGCAGCAAGAAAACGTAAATATAATTAATTATGTGAATGTGAACGACGGATCCCTGATTAATCTGATCAGGGATTTTGTTATGGAGGGACATTATGTGGACAAAAGAGGTTTTGGGCACGGATGTTTATCATTTGGTTTCGGCATTTATTATTTATAGCATGTTGGGCTGGCTGGTGGAATCCATTTACATGTCGCTTTGCAACAGAAAGCTGACAAACCGCGGCTTCGCGAAAAGTCCGTTCTGTCCGATCTATGGATTCGGAGCCGTGATCGGCTATATGCTGCTTTGCCCTTTAAGAACCGATTTGCTGCGCCTGTATCTGACAGGAGCGGTGATGGCGACCATTTTTGAATTCCTCGTAGGAAAGCTGATGCTCCGCCTTTTCGGGGAAGTGTGGTGGGATTATAATGATAAACCCTGCAATTATAAAGGGATTGTATGTTTGGAAAGTACGGTGGCCTGGGGATTTTATGCGGTGATCATTATTGTCTTTCTTCATTCAAAAGTAATGGCGTTTATCGACAGATGGAGTTTTTCCATGGGGAGCAAGCTGTGCATCATGATTCTTGCAATAGTGACGGTAGATTATGTGATTCAGTTGATGCATGCTTTCCATATTGACATAAAGTAGCAGAAGGAAAGACTGGTGGATTGGTATCACGATTTATAGACAAAAAACGGTTCTAATGGGAACCGTTTTTTTATATTTATAGTAGTAGAACACCTGACGGGAGTGTGTAATGTGAAGAGATTGGTGAGAACTACTATATGCTATATGTTCAGCGTCTGGCTGATATTGACCTCCGTTCTATGCGTACAGGCGGCGCCGGATGTGTCTGCCCCTTCCTACATATTAATGGAAACTTCTACGGGGCAGATCATTTGCGAACAGGAGGCGGATGTGAGGCGGAGTCCGGCGAGCATAACGAAGATCATGACCCTGCTCCTTATTTTTGATCATTTGGATACCGGAAGGATCAAACTAGAGGATGAGGTAATTACAAGCGCCCATGCGAAATCCATGGGAGGTTCCCAGGTATTTTTGGAGGAAGGGGAAGTACAGACTTTAGAGACGATGATAAAGTGCATTGCGGTGGCGTCCGGCAATGATGCCTGTGTGGCTGTGGCGGAATATATTGCCGGAAGCGAGGAGGAATTTGTAAAACTGATGAACCAGAGGGCGGAAGAACTCCGTATGGATAATACGCATTTTGTGGATTGCTGCGGTTTGTCGGATTCCGATGAACATTATACGACGGCGCGCGACGTGGCGATTATGTCCAGAGAGCTGATCACGAAACATCCGGAGGTCTATGACTATACAAAGATCTGGATGGAGGATATTACCCATGTGACGAGGCAGGGTTCCACAACATTTACCCTGTCCAGCACCAATAAGCTTTTGAAACAGTACGAATGGACGACGGGATTGAAAACAGGTTCTACCAGCAAGGCAAAATATTGTTTATCCGCTACGGCAAGCAAGGACGGCATCGATTTGATTGCGGTGGTGATGGCGGCCCCTGACAATAAAGTGAGGTTCCAGGATGCAATGGCGCTTTTAAACTTCGGATTCAGCGTAAGCAATATTTATATCGATGAGAATAAGGAAGCGCTGCCGGCACAGCTTGTCAAAGGGGGCGTGGAGGATATGGTAAATCTGAGTTTTGCAGGGGAATTCCGGTATTTGGATACGAAAGGAAGCAATTTGAGCCAAATAGAGAAGACGATCACCTTGCCGGAGGAGATCATGGCTCCAGTGGAGGAAGGGCAGCCTGTCGGCGAGGCGGTTTATAAACTGGATGGACAGAGGATCGGCGGCGTATCGATCGTGGCGGCCAAGGGCGTTGATAAGGCCGGATATCGGGACTATGTCAGGAAAGTACTAAGGAATTTTCTTCTATAATTGAATATAGCTTTTATAAATAGGGAAAACGTGGTACACTAATGAACGGCCGGAGAATTTTCAATATCCGGCCGTTCATTGATGTTACAGGGTATAAAAGTTGCAGACAGGGAAAGGCATGGTTATTAAAATGCGGAGAAGAGGAATTGGGATGATAATTGCGGTATCGGGAACGGCGCTGGCCGGTCTGGCAGCGCTTATCGCATATGACAGCTCACGTTTTATCAGGAGGGAATACAGAATTGGTTCGGACAAGATCAGAAAGAAGGTAAAAATCCTGCTTTTGTCCGATCTCCATAATAAAAGTTATGGGCGTAATAATGAAAAACTTCTGACGGAAATAAGGAAAATAAATCCCGATCTGATTGTAGTGGCCGGCGATATGGTAACTGCCAATGAGAAAAAAACCCGTTTTGAAGTTCCGACAGCGCTGATGAAGCGCCTGGCGGAGCAGTATCCGGTGTATTACGGAATGGGAAACCACGAATACAGGATGAAGGTATACCGGAAGGCTTATGGGAATATGTTTGAAGAATATAAAAGCAGGCTGAAAGAGTACGGCATCCGTTTTTTGGAAAATGAGAGGGTTTATCTGCCGGAATATAATATGGAAATCTGCGGATTGGAAATAGAGCGGCGCTACTATAAAAGGCTTCGCAGGGAACCGATGGAGACAGGCTATATGGAAAGTCTGCTTGGAAAAGCCGGAAAAGAACGTTTTGAACTGCTGATCGGCCACAACCCGGATTATTTTAAACAATATGCCGGATGGGGAGCCGACCTGACCGTGTCCGGGCATGTGCATGGCGGCGTGATGCGGCTGCCCCTTCTCGGGGGAGTGATTTCCCCGGCCCTGCGGCTATTTCCCAAATATGACGGGGGAATGTTCGAAGAATATGGAAAACGGATGGTATTGAGCAGGGGCCTTGGAATGCATACGATTCCGATCAGGATTTTTAATCCGGGGGAGCTGGCGGTTATTTATCTGGAGAAAGACGGAAAATAACATCATCATGCCGGCCCGGGCAGCGGGAAAGGCGGCAGCGGAGAAGGGCATCGGGGAAAAGGACGGCGGAGAAAGGCTGCGCAGGGGGAGGGGCATCTTGGGAGGGGCTTCCGGCATGGGAAATTTCGGCTGGAGCGTTCTATCAGATTTCACTAATGAAATGGATAAATGTTGTGAAACCGATCGGGTCGGAAACAACGGGCGTCGTGCCCTATGTTTCCTAAAATTGCCCTCCGTGGCAATTTTTCCCTGAGGTATTCTCCATTTCATAAGTGAAATAGCTGATGAACGCAACAGCCGAAATTTCCCATGCCGGAAACCCCTCCCAAGATGCCCCTCCCCCTGCGCAGCCCTTCTCCGCCGTCCTTTTCCTCGATGCCCTTCTCCGCTGCCGCCTTTCCCGCTGCCCGGGCCGGCATGATGATGTTATTTTCTGTGGAGAGCGGTAAATAAGGGTTGAAATTATCGGAATTTGCGGGTAGAATAGTGGGGCAGTTGAAAAGGTGCTGCGGAAAATGAGAGGCAAGGTTATTGGTATGGCGATTCCGGTAAAATTAGAGGCATTTGAAGGTCCTTTGGATCTGCTGCTTCATTTGATCGAAAAGAATAAAATCGATATTTACGACATTCCTATTGTAGAGATTACGGAGCAATATTTAGAATATATTAAGCAGATGGATACGGAAGACATGAATGTGATGAGCGAGTTTCTCGTCATGGCGGCGACTTTGATCGATATCAAATGCAGGATGCTTCTTCCGAAGGAAGTAAACGAGGATGGGGAAGAGGAAGACCCCAGGGCGGAGCTGGTGCAGAAACTGCTGGAGTATAAAATGTATAAGTATATGTCCTTTGAATTGAAGGACAGGCAGGTGGACGCGGAACGGACATTGTATCGGGAACAGCATCTTCCGAAAGAAGTGGCGGATTACAGACAGCCGGTGAACTATGAAGAACTGCTGGCAGACGTGAATTTAAGCAGACTGCAAGAAATATTCCGTTTTATGATGAAGCGCCAGGAAGATAAGATCGATCCGGTGAGAAGCACATTCGGCAGGATAGAAAAGGACGAGGTGGATATGGACAGGAAGGCTTTTTATGTAGAGGAATACATAAAAAACCATACCCGGTTCAGCTTCAAAAGCCTTTTGGAGAAACAGTGCAGTAAGATGGAAATCATTGTAACTTTCCTGGTAATTTTAGAAATGATGAAGCTGGGGCGGATCGATATTGAACAGCAGGGGATCGGAGACGATATTATCATTATAACAAGAACTGCGGCAGAGGCGGCACAAAGGTTATAGAAGAGAGACGGAGGGAAGACGTGGAAAAACAAAAAGCGGAAGCGGTGATCGAAGCGGTTCTTTTTACCATGGGCGATTCCGTGGAGGTAGCAAGGCTTGCAGAGGCCGTAGGAGAGAATGTCGGGGAAACAAAGAAAATACTGGAGAATATGAAGCAAAAATATGAAGAGCAGGGGCGGGGAATCACAATGATTGAACTGGAGGATTCCGTGCAGCTTTGTACAAAGCCGGAGATGTATGAATATCTTATTAAAGTAGCGAAGACTCCGAAAAAATTCGTATTGACGGATACGCTGCTGGAAACGTTGTCCATTATTGCCTACAAACAGCCGGTGACGAAGCTGGAGATCGAGAAGATAAGGGGGGTGAGCTGCGAACATGCGGTGAACCGTCTGCTGGAGTTTTCCCTGATTACGGAGGTAGGGAGGCTGGATGCGCCGGGAAGGCCCCTGTTGTTTGGAACGACGGAGGAGTTTTTAAGGAGTTTTGGGGTAAAGTCCATAGAAGAACTGCCGAAGCTGAATGCGGTTCAGGTGGAAGAGTTTAAACAGCAGGCGGAAGCGGAAGTGGAGTTAAAGCTGGATATTTAACCGCTGACTGCCTGTTTTGACGACTATTTTCCGTTCCCGGAGCATATATTTTAGATGATAAAGAGGAACCGGGACATGGAATGGAAAAGAAAAAGAGAGAATATGGAAAACAAGTAATAACGCTGGCATTGTGCATTTTATTCATAGCGGGACTGATTCTTGGGGCGGCGGGAATAATACCGACGGCGGGAAAACAACCGACGGTGGGAAAACAACCGACGGAAGAAATGGTTCCGGTGGCCGGATATATTCTGGCGGGGCAGGAAGAGGATAAGGAGAAAAATAGTACAAACATACAGTTATACGCCCGTTCGGCAGTCCTTATGGATGCGGATTCCGGGCGTGTTTTATTTGGGAAAAATGAAAATGAACGAATGCCCATGGCGAGTACGACAAAGATTATGACGTGCATATTAGCGTTGGAAAACGGCAATATGGAAGATATGGTTACGGTCTCCTCTTATGCGGCAGGGCAGCCGAAAGTGCATCTTGGCATGAGGGAAGGACAGCAGTTCCGGTTAAAAGATCTGCTCTATTCCCTCATGCTGGAGTCCCATAACGATTCGGCGGTGGCGATTGCGGAACATATAGGGGGAAGCGTGGAGGGGTTTGCGAAGATGATGAACCGGAAGGCGGAGGAGATCGGATGTTCCGACACATGGTTTATTACTCCTAACGGCCTGGATGCTTCCGCTGCGGACGACGAAGGAGACGAAAGAGTCCATTCCACTACGGCAAAGGAACTGGCACGGATTATGCGATATTGCATCGAAGAGTCAGAAAAAAAAGAAGAGTTTCTGGAGATTACGAGAACCCAGAGCCATTTTTTTTCGGATGCAGAGGGAAAGAGCAGTTATTCCTGTAATAATCATAACGCCTTTCTTTCCATGATGGACGGCGCGCTGTCCGGCAAGACGGGATTTACCAACAATGCGGGATATTGTTATGTGGGGGCGCTGCGAAGGGACGGAAAAACCTTTGTGGTGGCTCTTCTGGCATGCGGCTGGCCGAACCATAAGGACTATAAATGGAGCGATACGAGGAAACTGATGCAATACGGGCTGGAAAACTATGAATACAGGGATGTTTACGAACAACCGGAATTGTCTCCTCTTACGGTAGAGGGAGGCGTACCTGATTCCGGCCGGCCTTATGACGGGGCTTATGCAAAGATTTCCGTAAAAGAGCAGGATCAGGAATTGCAGCTGCTTTTAAAGGACGGGGAAACCGTTGAGAAAAAGATCCGGCTTCCGCATACGTTGACAGCGCCGGTGGAAAGCGGGAGCGAGGCGGGCAGTATAGAATATTATCTGGACGGGGAACTGATCAGGGAATATACGATCATTACGGATGATGATGTGGAACAGATGGATTTCCGGTGGATCGCCGGATACATATGGAGCCTCTATGCGTTGTAAAACGGGCGTTGGCAAGGGCAGGGGTAAAAATTGTGTTAAAAAATGAAAATAATTCTATGCTATTTCTCGCTTTTGTGGTATACTACTACCGTGAATCATGGGGAAGTTTGGCATTAAAGTTCGGCGGTACTTTCCCCGTTAAATAGTTTTTATTTATTTAATATAAAATGGAGGGCTGAAAAAATGAGTACTACTTCACAAGCGAGTCAAAGAATTAATGCTTTACTCGATGAAAACAGTTTCGTTGAAATAGGGGCGCTTGTTACGGCACGGGCGACTGATTTCAATCTGAAACAGACAGAGACTCCTTCGGACGGCGTTATTACCGGCTATGGAGTGATCGACGGCAATCTTGTGTATGTTTACAGCCAGGATGCGTCCGTATTGAACGGAACCATCGGTGAAATGCATGCGAAGAAAATTGCGGGTCTCTATGATCTGGCAATGAAAATGGGCGCCCCAGTCATCGGGCTGATCGATTCTGCCGGTCTGAGGCTGCAGGAGGCAACGGATGCGTTGAACGGTTTTGGCGAGATTTATAAGAAGCAGGTGGATGCGTCAGGAGTGATCCCCCAGATTACGGCGATCTTCGGAACCTGCGGCGGCGGTCTTGCCGTTGTTCCTACGTTGACGGATTTTACGTTTATGGAGGAAAAGAAAGCGAAATTATTTGTGAATTCCCCTAACGCCATCGATGGCAACGAGATCTCCAGATGCGATACTTCTTCTGCGGCATTCCAGAGCGAAGAAGCCGGCATTGTGGATGTGACGGCGGCGGAAGCGGATATTCTTGCGCAGATCAGGGAGCTGGTTTCTATGCTTCCGGCGAACAATGAGGATAATACGGCGTTTGAAGAATGCGCGGACGATTTGAACAGAGTATGCGAAGGCCTTGAGAATTGTGCGGGGGATACTGCGATCGCGCTTTCCCAGATATCTGACAACGGTGTATTTTTTGAGACGAAGAGAAATTATGCGAAGGATATGGTAACAGGTTTCATTAAGCTGAATGGAGCTACGGTAGGCGCTGTGGCAAACCGTACGGAAGTTTACGGCAAAGAGGGAACGGTTACGGATAAATTTGATGAAGTATTATCGGTAAGAGGATGCGAAAAGGCGGCGGATTTCATTACATTCTGCGATGCTTTTGATATTCCTGTATTATCTTTGACAAATGTAAAAGGTTTTGCTTCCGCGAAGTGTTCGGAAAAGAGAATGGCTAAGGCAGTCGCACGCCTTACATATGCTTTCGCGAACGCGACGGTTCCGAAGGTGAATGTAATTACACGTAAGGCATATGGCAGCGCTTATGTGGCAATGAACTCCAAGGCGGTTGGAGCGGACATTACGATAGCATGGCCGGATGCGGAGATCGGAACGATGGATGCGAAGCTTGCCGCAAAAATTATTTGCGACGGACAAGGCTCCGAAGCGATTGACGCGTGTGCAAAAGAGTATGCCCGCCTTCAGACAAGCGCGCAAAGCGCAGCGGGAAGAGGGTATATAGATCAGATCGTGTCGCCGGAAGATACGAGAAAATATGTGATCGGCGCATTTGAAATGTTATATACAAAACATGAAGAACGCCCGGCGAAAAAACATGGTACCGTATAGAAAGGATGATACTTAATATGAAAAAATGGTTATTAGTATTAGGTATGATTACCTGTATCCTGGGGGCGAGCGCATGCGGTGACGAACAGAAGGATGCATCCGCATGGTCGGAGATGTCGGAAGAAGAGGCAATCTACTACGGCGAAGGAATCTTCCAGAGCGTCAGGGAGCTTTGCTCCGGTGCATATGAAGAGCAGAAGGCACAGTATGCAAAGGCGGATCCGGTTTCGGCGGCAGCATTCAGCAGCTGGGAAAGCGCTCAGGCCGATATAGGTGATTATGTTGATATTGTGGAAAAAAGCGCAGAAATAAATGACGACGGAATCATCGTCAACCTGAAAGTGGATGGCTCAAGCCATGATGCAAATATCGAAATCATTTTTGACGATGAGTACATGATGACCAGCATGTCCACAAACGTGATTTATTCATTCAGTGAATTAATGGCAAAGGCATTCATGAATACGCTGCTCGGTATGGGAACGGTATTTATCGTGCTGATCCTTATCAGCCTGATTATTTCATGCTTTACCTTTATCCCTAAGATTCAGGCGGCATTTACAAAGAAACCGCAGCAGGAGGCGGCAAAACCCGTCCCGGCGGCGCCTAAGGTATCTGCTCCGGCAGCGGTGGAAGAAGAGACGGACGACCTGGAACTGGTGGCTGTTATTGCGGCTGCGATCGCGGCGAGTGAAGGAGCGGCTTCCACTGACGGCTTCGTTGTCAGATCGATCAGAAAAAGAAGAATGTTTTAATCTAAGTTGATAAGTGATGAGTTGATAATAGCAGGAATAACCAAGTTTGTGTCTGCACGGCATCCACAAACTTGCTGTATACTATAAAGCCGTGCAGAAATGGAGAGAAAAATGAAAAATTATACCATTACCGTAAATGGAAACGTATATGATGTAGTAGTAGAAGAAGGTGCATCCACAGGCGCTCCGGCAGCTCCCGCAGCGCCCAAAGCAGTTCCCAAGGCAGCGCCTAAAGCGGCAGCAAAACCTGCAGCAAGCGGAGCGGCGGGCAGCGTAAGGGTAGAAGCGGGCGCAGCAGGAAAAGTATTTGCAGTAGAGGCAAAAGTTGGACAGACAATCAAGGCAGGCGATACCGTAGTTGTACTTGAGGCTATGAAGATGGAAATCCCGGTTGTGGCTCCTCAGGACGGCACAGTGGCAAGCGTTGACGTATCCGTTGGCGATCCCGTAGAAGCGGGTGCATTGCTCGCAACTTTAAACTAAAGACGGGAACGCGGGTAAGTGCGGTGTGGAAATAGCCATATTTTACGCGCGTTTGCAGATCGTGAATCAAAACAGGAGGTCAAAATAATGGATTTCAGTTATATAGCGAATACATTAGACAACCTAGTGCATCAGACGGCTTTTTTCAACCTTACGTGGGGAAATTACCTGATGATTGTAGTAGCTTGTGTATTTCTTTACCTTGCTATCGCAAAGGGCTTTGAGCCATTGTTATTAACACCGATAGCATTCGGTATGCTGCTTGTGAATATTTATCCTGATATTATGCTGAGTATTGAAGACTCGGCAAACGGTGCAGGCGGCTTGCTTTATTATTTCTATCTCTTAGACGAGTGGGCGATCCTGCCTTCCCTCATTTTTATGGGAGTCGGCGCGATGACGGACTTTGGGCCGTTGATTGCCAATCCTAAAAGTTTCTTGCTCGGCGCGGCAGCACAGTTCGGTATTTTTGCCGCTTATTTCGGAGCAATCGGCCTTGGCTTTAACGACAAGGCGGCAGCGGCAATTTCCATCATTGGCGGAGCTGACGGCCCGACTTCCATTTTCCTCGCAGGAAAACTGGGGCAGACGGCCTTGCTTGGACCTATCGCGGTAGCGGCATATTCTTATATGTCACTGGTGCCGATTATCCAGCCCCCGATCATGAAGCTGCTGACAACGGAAAAAGAAAGAAAAATCAAAATGGCGCAGCTTCGTCCGGTTTCCAAACTGGAGAAGATATTGTTCCCTATTATCGTAACGATCGTCGTATGTCTGATCCTTCCTACCACTGCTCCCCTTGTAGGTATGCTGATGCTCGGTAACCTGTTCAGGGAATCCGGAGTAGTAAGACAGTTGACGGATACGGCGTCCAACGCTCTTATGTACATCGTAGTTATCCTGCTCGGTACTTCCGTAGGTGCGACTACCAGCGCGGAAGCATTCCTTAACTGGGATACGCTGAAGATCGTTGCGCTCGGCCTGGTCGCATTCGCATTCGGTACGGCGGCAGGCGTATTGTTCGGTAAATTGATGTGCATCATTACCCATGGCAAGGTAAACCCTCTGATCGGTTCTGCGGGTGTGTCCGCGGTTCCTATGGCGGCCAGGGTATCCCAGAAGGTAGGTGCGGAGGCAGATCCGACCAACTTCCTGCTCATGCATGCAATGGGGCCTAACGTGGCCGGAGTTATCGGTACAGCAGTAGCGGCCGGCACTTTCATGGCGGTATTTGGAGTATTTTAATGGAATGGCGTAAAGCCGGATTGTTAAGGAGGAATAGAAAATGTCAGAACAGGTGAAAAAACCGATTGGAATTATGGAAACCGTTCTCCGCGATGCGCATCAGTCTTTGATCGCAACGAGGATGCCTACCGAAAAGATGCTTCCGATCATTGAGAAAATGGATAAAGTTGGCTATCATGCGGTAGAGTGCTGGGGCGGGGCTACTTTTGACGCTTCTCTCCGTTTCCTGAAGGAAGATCCTTGGGAAAGATTGAGAAAGTTAAGGGACGGTTTCAAAAATACAAAATTACAGATGCTTTTCAGAGGACAGAATATCCTTGGATACCGTCCTTATGCGGATGACGTGGTGGATTATTTCGTAGAAAAATCCATTGCCAACGGCATCGATATTATCAGGATTTTCGACTGCCTGAACGACCTCAGGAACCTGCAGGAAGCGGTAAACGCTACTAATACGGTGAAACAGAGGGAAGGCAGGGGCCATGCACAGGTGGCATTGTCCTATACGCTCGGAGACGCTTATACTCTGGAATACTGGGTAGATATGGCGAAGAAAATCGAAGAGATGGGAGCGGACTCTATCTGTATCAAAGATATGGCAGGACTTCTCGTTCCTTATAAAGCGACGGAAATGATTTCTGCCATGAAGAGCGCGACGAAGCTGCCGATCCAGCTCCATACGCATTATACGTCCGGCGTTGCCAGCATGACATATCTGAAGGCAGTGGAAGCCGGAGTAGATGTGATCGACTGTGCGATCTCTCCGTTTGCCCTCGGTACTTCCCAGCCGGCAACGGAAGTTATGGTGGAAACCTTTAAGGGGACTCCTTACGATACCGGTTATGACCAGAACGTGCTTGCGGAAATCGCGGACTACTTCAGGCCTTACAGGGATGAATGCCTGGCAAGCGGGCTTCTGAATCCGAAGGTTATGGGCGTTGACATCAAGACTCTGCTTTACCAGGTACCGGGCGGCATGCTTTCCAATATGGTAAGCCAGCTGAAAGAGCAGAATGCGGAAGACAAATATTACGATGTGCTGAGAGAAATCCCGGCAGTTCGTAAGGATCTTGGAGAGCCTCCGCTCGTTACGCCTTCTTCACAGATCGTTGGTACACAGGCGGTATTTAACGTATTGCTTGGCGAACGCTATAAGATGGCGACGAAAGAAACAAAAGCGGTTCTGCGCGGTGAATACGGACAGACAATAAAACCGATGAATCAGGAAATTATCGATAAAGTTATTCCCGGCGAGAAAAGAATCACCTGCCGTCCGGCAGATTTGATCGAAAACGAGCTGGATAAGCTGGAAGCAGAGATGAAAGAATGGAAGCAGCAGGACGAGGACGTATTGTCTTATGCGTTGTTCCCTCAGGTGGCTACTGATTTCTTTAAATATCGTCAGGCCCAGCAGGAAAAAGTGGATATGACCCAGGCGGATACAAAAAACGGGGCTTATCCGGTTTAATCAGGATTTGATCAGGAGCTGGCCGCTTGGCCGGCTCCTTTTAAAAAGCGGAATACCCGGCAACAAACAGAGTAGCAGGTTTATTGCCCGCGGAAATAAAGAGGATACACAAGATGGGAAGAGATACGGGGAAGGAAAAAGAGACCGATATTATTTCAAAGATCGGTGAAAAATATCCCAGGATGAGCAAAAGCCATAAGGCGATAGCGGCTTATATTACCGACCATTATGAACAGGCGGTGTTTATGACGGCGGCAAAACTCGGAGAGACCGTAAAGGTGAGCGAATCCACAGTAGTGCGGTTTGCATCCGGCATTGGATACGACGGTTATCCCGAGTTTCAGAAGGCTTTGGAAGAATGGGTCAAAGATAAGCTGAATTCGGTTCAGAAGATCGGTGTCAAGTATGGAAGAAGCACGCAGTCGGAAATACTTACCTCCGTTCTGGAAGCAGATATAGAAAAAATTAAAGATACGATCGACCATCTGGACAGCGCGTCCTTTGAAATCGCCGTAGATACTATTCTGGAAGCCCGGACAGTGTATATCGTGGGAATCAGAAGCTGTGAACCGCTGGCGGATTTCCTGCATTTTTATTTAAATATGATAAGGGGAAATGTGGTGCTTCTGCGGACGACCAGCACCAGTGAAATGTTCGAACAGATGATAAGGATCAATGAAAAGGATGCTATTGTGGGAATCAGCTTTCCAAGGTATTCCATGCGTACTTTAAAGGCCATGGAATTTGCCAATGACAGAAATGCCAAGGTAATTGCCATTACGGATAGCGTGCATTCGCCAATGAACCTGTATTCTTCCTGCAATTTGTTTGCCAGGAGCGATATGGTGTCTATCGTGGATTCCCTTGTAGCGCCATTAAGCCTGATCAATGCGTTGGTAGTAGCGCTCTGTTTAAAACGTCCTGAAGATGTCAAGCACAATCTGGAAGAACTGGAACAGGCATGGAATAATTATCAAGTTTACTTGAATGATGAAATTAACTTTATTGATGAAGAGCCGATGTTAAATTATCCGCTTCGAACCGAAGGGAAATTTTCTAAGGAGGGGAATCTTCCCGAGGAAGAAAACCTTCCATAAAAGGATGGAAATGAGGAAGAAATGAAAAAGATCATAGTGACGGGCGGCGGAGCTGCCGGAATGATGGCTGCCGTTTCGGTATTGCAGATGGGGGGCAGGGTCGTACTTTTTGAAAAAAATGAAAAACTTGGAAAGAAGTTGTTTATTACCGGAAAGGGAAGATGCAACCTGACCAATGACTGCGATATGGAAACGCTGTTTCAAAATATCATGACAAATTCCAAATTCCTTTACAGTGTTTTTTACGGATTTGATAACCATGCGGTGATGGACTGGTTTGAGAAGGCAGGCTGTCCGGTAAAAACGGAAAGGGGAGGAAGAGTATTTCCTGTTTCCGACCACGCTTATGATGTGACGGCTGCGCTGGAGAGAGAGCTTCGAAGAGGAAAGGCGGACATACGGCTTCATACGGAAGTAAAAAGACTTCTGGCAGAAGACGGGAAAATAAAAGGCGTGGAATTGGCGGATGGAAGCGTGGAATATGGCGATGCGGTTATTCTTGCCACCGGCGGGCTGTCTTATCCCCTGACAGGTTCCGATGGGGACGGGTATCGGATGGCGGAGGCGGAAGGACATACAATCAAAGAAACTTTCCCATCTCTTGTGCCGCTGACGGTTCAGGAAGAGTGGTGCAAATCTTTGCAGGGGCTGTCTCTGAAAAATGTGAGGGCTTCTCTTTTTATGGAAAGGAAAAAACCGCTTTATGAAGGTTTCGGGGAAATGCTTTTTACTCATTTTGGAGTAAGCGGCCCTTTGATTTTAAGTGCGAGCAGCTATTATGGAAAAAAAGGAAAAGGGGAAAAGGCCGTATTGCGCCTGGATCTGAAACCGGCCCTTACACCGGAGCAGGTGGACAAAAGGCTGCTGAGGGATTTTGAAGAAAATAAGAATAAGCAGTTTAAAAATTCACTGGGAAAACTGTTTCCGTCCAAATTGATTCCGGTTATGATCTCGCTGTCCGGGATAGATGGGGAAAAGAAAGTCCACGAAGTCACAAAGGAAGAGCGGGTTCGGCTGGCTCATCTGATCAAGGATTTGAGAATGACTGTAACGGGGACGAGAGGCTATGCGGAGGCAGTAATTACGAGGGGCGGGGTCCATGTAAAGGAAGTAAATCCCTCTACAATGGAATCGAAGATAATAAAGGGGCTTTATTTTGCAGGGGAAATGCTGGATGTGGATGCGCTGACAGGGGGCTTTAACCTGCAGATTGCATGGTCCACAGGCTATCAGGCAGGGATTTCCGCGGTGGAAGGCGGCGGAAGAAATTCCTGAGGGGATTTTTTCCGCAGGAAAATTTGAGAAAGGAAGGAAAGGTATGAGTTACAGCATAGCGATAGACGGTCCGGCAGGGGCAGGAAAAAGCACAATAGCAAGAAGGATCGCTAGTGAAATGAAATTTATTTATGTAGATACGGGAGCGATGTACCGCGCTATGGCGCTTTACTTTATCAGAAACGGAATTCGGCCGGAAGACGGAGAGAAAATAAGCGAAAAGTGCAGAAATGCGGATATTACGATTTGCTATGTGGATGGAGAGCAGGTCGTGCTTTTGGACGGGGAAAATGTCAATGAGCGGATTCGCACCGAAGAAGTGGGAAATATGGCTTCCGTCAGCAGCGTCAATCCCGAGGTGCGGAAGAAGCTGGTGGAACTGCAGCAACGTCTGGCAAGGCGGGCGAACGTGGTAATGGATGGCCGTGATATCGGAACCTGTGTGCTGCCGGATGCAGATGTGAAAATATATCTGACTGCGGGCAGTGCGGTTCGTGCAAAAAGAAGATACGAGGAATTGCGGGCAAAGGGAATGGAATGCGATCTAAAAAAAATAGAGCAGGATATTATCGAAAGGGATGAAAGAGATATGAACAGGGAGATATCCCCCTTGCGCCAGGCCGAAGATGCGGTACTCGTGGATTCCTCCGATATGACAATAGAAGAAGTGGCGGAAAAGATCATCGGACTGTGCCGCTGGGAATAAAGATTAAGAAGGGAACAGGTAAGGAATGGAAGTAATCAGGGCGAAAAGCGCCGGATTTTGCTTTGGGGTAAAGCGGGCAGTGGAAAAGGTCTACGAGCAGATTGGTAAGGGGCGGAAGATATATACTTTTGGCCCGATCATACATAACGAAGAGGTCGTCAGGGATCTGGAGGCGCGCGGAGTGAGCGTGATCGAAGGAATAGAGGAACTGAAAGCGCTGGACGAGGGTATGGTGGTCATACGTTCCCATGGCGTTTCCAAAGAAGTTTATGATCTGCTGGAAAAAAAAGGGCTGGAATGTGTGGATTCCACATGCCCTTTTGTAAAAAGAATTCATGATATTGTGGAAAAGGAAAGCGGGCAAGGGAAAAAGATCGTTATTATCGGCAATCCGGGGCATCCTGAGGTGGAGGGAATCAAGGGATGGTCGTCGGGGGAAGTGGAGATTATAGAGTCGATTGAACAGGCGGAACGCTTTACAAATGAGGAAAAAAATCTCGCCGTAAAGGAAGAAAAAATATGTATTGTTTCCCAAACGACATTTAACTACAACAAATTTAAAGAATTAGTTGAAATTTTTTTGAAAAAAGGTTACAATGTTAGTGTTGCGAATACTATATGCAGCGCAACAGAAGAACGGCAGACTGAGGCGAGGCAGATTGCGTCTCAGGTTGAGAACATGATAGTAATCGGGGGTACTCACAGTTCTAATACAAGAAAGCTGTACGAGATTTGTAAAGAAGAATGTGAGAATACTTATTTTATACAGACACTGGATGACTTGCGTTTAGAACTACCTAAAGCGGCTTCACCGGTCGGTATTACTGCCGGGGCGTCTACCCCAAATAATATTATTGAGGAGGTTCAAAATTATGTCAGAATTAACTTTTGAACAAATGTTAGAAGAATCATTAAAGACAATACATGCGGGAGAGGTAGTGGAAGGCACAGTGATCGATGTCAAGCCTGAAGAGATTATTCTCAATATCGGCTACAAATCGGACGGCATACTCACAAGAAACGAATACACGAACGAACCTAATGTAGATTTAACAACAATCGCTAAAATCGGCGATACGATGGAAGTAAAGGTGCTGAAAGTAAACGACGGGGAAGGACAAGTTCTCCTTACTTATAAGAGACTGGCTGCTGATCGTGGAAATAAGAGGATTGAGGAAGCGTTTAATAACAGGGAAGTGCTGACGGCAAAAGTGGCGCAGGTATTAGAGGGCGGCTTGAGCGTTGTAGTGGAAGAAGTCAGGATTTTTATTCCTGCAAGCCTTGTATCGGATGTATATGAAAGAGATCTGTCCAAATATGCAGGTCAGGAAATACAATTCGTGATCAGCGAATATAATCCTAAGAGAAGAAGATATATCGGAGACCGCAAGCAGTTGATCGTTGCGGAGAAAGCGGAACTTCAGAAAAAACTGTTCGAATCCATTCAGGAAGGCGATGTAGTGGAAGGAACCGTGAAGAATGTAACGGACTTCGGCGCGTTTATCGATTTGGGCGGAGCGGACGGACTCCTTCACATTTCAGAGATGTCCTGGGGCAGAGTAGAGAATCCCAAGAAAGTATTTAAGGTTGGGGAGAAATTAAAAGTACTGATTAAAGAGATTTCAGGAAATAAGATCGCGTTAAGCCTTAAGTTTGCGGATGCAAACCCGTGGAAAGATGCGGCTGAAAAATATGCTGCGGGCAACGTTGTTACCGGTAAAGTAGCAAGAATGACCGATTTTGGTGCATTTATCGAACTTGAACCGGGCGTGGATGCATTGCTTCACGTATCCCAGATTTCCAAGGAACATATTGAAAAACCTGCGGATGTACTGAAGGTGGGAGAAGAGATTACCGCTAAGGTAGTTGATTTTAATAACGAGGATAAGAAGATCAGTTTGAGCGTAAAGGCTATGCTGGCTCCTGAACCGAAGACGGAAGCACCGGAAGAGGATGCAGATGTAGTATCTGTGGATATAGAGGCTGTAATCGCCAGTGAGCAGGAAGAAGAAGGCACCGAAGAATAAAGCATAGAATAAAAAAATATATGACGGTAGGTAATTGCCATGGCTTATGATTATGAATGGTTCAAGAAGGCAGTATTTGACCTTACAAAAATTGACTTGAACGCATATAAGGAAAAGCAGATGAAACGTCGCATCGATACGCTGATCGCGAAAAATAATGTAACTGGCTATGACAAGTACATTGCTTTTTTGAAGGCGAATACTGCGAAGTTTGAAGAATTTATTAACTATCTGACGATAAATGTATCTGAGTTTTACCGCAATGCGGATCAGTGGAAAGTGCTGGACCAGCAGATCATACCGGAACTGATCTCCAAGTATGGAAAAAACCTGAAGATCTGGAGCGCTGCATGTTCCACAGGGGATGAACCATATTCTCTTGTTATGGCTTTATCCAGACATATTCCTCTGGAGCAGATAAAAATATATGCTACGGATCTGGATAAGCAGGTAATTGCTAAGGCGAAGGTGGGACTCTACAGCGAAAAGAGTGTTGCCAATGTACCGGATGATCTGAAGAGAAAGTATTTTACAAAAGTCGGTTTGTCTTATCAAATATCCGACAATGTGAAAAAGCGTGTAGAATTTACCCAGCATAATCTTTTGAAAGACGCCTACCGCGACGGCTGGCATATGATCGTCTGCCGTAATGTACTGATATATTTTACGGAGGAAGCAAAAACCGAAGTATTTATAAAGTTCCAGAAGTCTCTCTCAAAAGGCGGTCTGCTGTTCATCGGCAGCACGGAACAGATTATTAACTATAAAGAAATCGGGTATGAAAGAAAGAATTCCTTCTTTTACGAGAAACCCTGACAAGAAACAAATAACAATAAAAGGCAGATCTTTGCGGTGGCGGGATCTGCCTTCTTTTTATGCGCAGGGGTGCGTAAGGAAATTAGTAGATTTGCTGCATGCACCCCGCGCGACGAGTAGGGAAGATGAATCTTCTCTACTCGATTTTATCCGATCTGCTATTTTATTGGAACAATTTGTAAAGTATAACCTAAAGGCGTCAGGACTCGCAGGAGACTGTCAATTTGAGGGGAATGGACAGGGGATTCTATCCTTGCGTATAAGACCCGGCAATCATATTTATCACATGCCCCGCATATTTTGAAAAAAGCGTCCGTTCTTTTTTCATTTCTTCCGTAAGTTCAAAAAAGATATCCCTGTCTTCATATTTCCTTTTAAAGAAAGGCTGGAAGAGGATGTCCCATTGCGGGAGATAGGAAGAGAGTTTGCGGGTATAACAGTTTTTAGCCGTTGCTTGGACGCGGTGAGCCTTGTCCACATAAGAAGCGACCGATTTGTGGATGGCCGTATCTTCCTCGGGCAAATAATAATAATTTTTATAATTGGAATAAAAATATTTCATTTCCTCTTCATAAAGAGGAACTCGAAGGCTGGCTTCCATTCCTTCGCCTTTAAAATAACATCCTTCCGCGGTGCCGGAGAGGGGACGGGGCAGGGGAGCGGGAAGGTTCAGCTTCATGATCAGTTCCTGGTGTTTATTTCCGTCCATATCGAGATAATAATTGGCCTGTACCTTTTTCGGGCGGGGCAGTTCGTTGATCAGGTCGTAATAGGACAGCAGAGGGAGGATCTGGAGCATGCCCTTCATATCGTCCGCATTGTGAAGGGCAAGCGCCTGTAAGCCGTAGTCCGTAGGAGTTTTTACATAAGTATGATATACGCTGATCAGTTCCCCTCCGCTGTAGGAATCTTCCCTTTCGATGCCAAGGAACTGCTCCAGCGTTTTCTGTTTGCAGTTGGGAAGACGCAGGAAAGATTTATAAGGAGCGATCCTGCGGTAAATATCGATACCCTCAAAGGGATCAAAGCGATAGGGCAGATCGTACTGCTGGCATTTTTGAAGCAGGTAAGGCAGATCGAAATTATTGCCGTTAAAATGTATCAGATGAGTATAATTCCGCGCAAAACTGAAAAAGGCGGACAGCACTTCCGCTTCTTCCTCATAATTGTTTGCAAACCATTGCTTTACATACCATTTGCCGTCTTCCTGATAGGCCGTGCCGATCAGGTAAATGGAAGAACTTTTGGCGGTAAAACCGGTGGTTTCTATATCAAGAAAAAGAATTTTATCTAAAGGCGCAATTTTTTCCAAAGGATAGTTGAGGTTTGGAAGGTGTATCGTTTGACGTAAAGTTCTCATGGTATGATCATATCCTTTCCTCTAAAATATTTCCTTGTTTATTTTATCATGTTTTTTCAAATTTCAGTAGTATTTTTTGTAGAAAAATAGTATATTGATATTAAAAGTTGTCGCGTCCGGTGCGGCAGGAGTAATGGAATGTGCAATTACCGGCTGTCCGGCGACATTTGAATTCTGAAAGAAAGAAGGGTGACAAATGGCAAAATTAACATTCGTGGGCGGTATCCATCCTTACGACGGAAAAGATATGTCGAAGGATAAGCCGATCAAGGCTGTGCTGCCCAAGGGAGACCTGGTATATCCACTGTCCCAGCATATCGGCGCTCCTGCAACGCCGATTGTAGCAAAGGGGGATCGTGTGCTGACCGGGCAGAAGATTGCAGAGGCTTCCGGGTTTGTGTCCGCCCCGATTTATGCTACGGTGTCGGGAACCGTGAAGGCGATTGAGCCAAGACGGGTAGTGACAGGTGATAATGTGATGAGTATCATCATAGAGAACGACGGGGAATATGAAGAGGTGGAATACTCGCCGGTGGAATCGGCAGACCGATTATCCAAGGAAGAAATTATAGAAAGGGTAAAAGAGGCGGGAGTCGTCGGTATGGGCGGCGCAGGTTTTCCTACCTTTATCAAGCTTTCGCCGAAAGAGCCGGAAAAAATAGATTATGTCATCGCCAACTGTGCGGAGTGCGAGCCTTACCTCACTTCGGATTACAGGAGAATGCTGGAGGAGCCGGAGAAGCTGGTGGAGGGAATGAAAATCATGCTGCGGCTCTTCGATAATGCCAGGGGGATTCTGGCGGTGGAGGACAATAAACCGGATTGTATCGAGCTTTTGAAGAAAATAACAAAAGATGAGACGAGAATCAGCGTTAAAGCGTTAAAGACGAAGTATCCCCAGGGGGCAGAACGGCAGATCATCTATGCTACCACAGGAAGGAGCATTAACTCCGGCATGCTTCCGGCGGACGCAGGGTGCGTGGTGGATAATGTGGATACGATCGTGGCTATTTACCATGCGGTGATGCTGGGAAAACCGCTGATGAACCGTATTGTAACGGTGACAGGGGATGCGGTTGCCGATCCCCGCAATTTTATCGTGCGGATCGGCACGAATTACCATGAGCTGGTAGAAGAAGCGGGCGGCTTTAAAGAACAGCCGGTGAAGATCGTTTCCGGCGGTCCTATGATGGGATTCGGTATTTTTGATTTGGATGTTCCTACGACGAAGACCGCTTCGGCGCTTTTATGTCTGACACAGGACGATGTTTCAAAGATGGAACCGAGCGCCTGCATTAATTGCGGAAAATGCGTGGAAGTATGCCCGGGCAGGGTTGTGCCGAGAAAACTGGCAGATTTTGCCGAGCATTATGAGGAAGAAGCATTTCTTTCCCATAATGGAATGGAATGCTGCGAGTGCGGATGCTGTAGTTTTGTGTGTCCGGCGAAACGGCCATTGACGCAGACGATCAAGTCCATGCGTAAAATGCAGCTGGCAAAGCGCAGCAAGAAGCCGGCGCCAAAGCAGGAAAAAGCGAAGGCCTAGACGGTGTTTAGACGCGGAAGCATCTTGGATGCGGGAGTATCTTAGATGCGAAGGCAATGGACAGAATAACAGGAGGTACGAAAAGTGAGTGATTTGATGAAAGTGTCATCCAATCCCCATGTGAGAAGCAAGGTGACGACCAGCAGCATTATGATGATGGTGGTGATTGCCCTTCTCCCGGCAGCGGGCTTCGGTATCTATAATTTTGGGGCAGATGCGCTTATATTAATCGTGGTAACGGTGGCAAGCACGGTTTTGACAGAGTTTGCTTATGAAAAATTAATGAAAAAGAAAGTGACAATCGGAGATTATTCGGCAGTGGTGACAGGACTTTTGCTGGCGCTGAACCTGCCGTCCAGCGCCCCTTGGTGGATCGGGGCATTAGGAGGCGTTTTTGCTATTCTTGTAGTAAAAATGCTTTTTGGCGGACTGGGACAGAACTTTATGAATCCGGCGCTGGCCGCCAGATGCTTTCTGCTGATTTCCTTTACGTCCATTATGACGAATTTTGAGTGCGATACATATACGGGGGCGACTCCTCTGGCAGCCATTAAGAGCGGGGAGCCGGTGGATATTTTGTCCATGGTGATCGGCAGGACTTCGGGTACGATCGGAGAGACTTCCATGATAGCGATTGTGCTGGGAGCATGTTTCCTGATTCTTCTTGGAGTGATTGACCTGCGCATTCCCGGCAGTTATATCGTCAGCTTTATCCTGTTTGCCTGTCTGTTCGGCGGCCATGGTTTTGACCTGGCTTATATCAGCGCCCAGCTGGCAGGAGGCGGGCTGATGCTCGGAGCCTTTTTTATGGCGACGGATTATGTGACGAGGCCGATTACAAAGAACGGGCAATATGTGTATGGGATATTGCTTGGGATATTGACGGGAATCTTCCGTATTTTCGGGCCGTCTTCTGAAGGCGTCTCCTATGCGATTATTATCGGCAATCTTTTAGTGCCTTTGATCGAGAAGATGACCCTTCCGATAGCATTCGGGATGAAAGGGGGAAAACGTGCATGAATGAAAAAAAGAGCGGCAGCATGATAGGGGACGCGCTTATATTGTTCGCTATTACCCTGATTGCCGGATTGGTTCTCGGAACAGTGTACCAGGTGACGAAGGAACCGATCGCGGTGCAAAAAGAAAAAGCGAAACAGGAAGCGTGTATGGAAGTTTTTCAGGATGCGGTTTCCTTTGAAGAGACTGAGGTACTGGCAGCGGATGGAGTAAGCCAGGCGATGCCCGGCGGATGGGCGGAGCAGGGCTTCGACGGCGTGGACATCGGAGCGGTTATGGCGGCAAAAGATGCGGGCGGCGCAACGCTGGGTTATGTGATTACGGTCAACGATCATGAAGGCTATGGCGGCGATATTGAATTTATGATGGGGGTAAGGAACGATGGCTCCCTGAACGGGATATCCCTTTTGTCCATAGCGGAAACAGCGGGTCTCGGGATGCGGGCGGAAGAAGTATTGAAGCCCCAGTTTGTGAATAAAAATGCGGAAAGTTTTGAATATGTGAAATCCGGCGCTATGGGAGACAACCAGATCGAAGCGATCAGCGGTGCCACGATTACGACTCATGCCGTTACGAACGGGGTCAATGCCGGACTGTACTATTTTAGGGAAATGCTGATGGAAGGAGGAAACGGCAATGGATAACAGTAACTCTATGGAACGGCTGTATAACGGCCTGATCAAAGAAAATCCTACCTTCGTATTAATGCTTGGAATGTGTCCGACCCTGGCCGTAACCACATCGGCAATGAATGGCCTGGGCATGGGACTTACAACTATGGTGGTATTGGCGCTCAGCAATATGATTATATCCATGCTTCGGAATATTATTCCGGATAAGGTGAGAATACCGGCTTTTATCGTCGTTATCGCTTCTTTTGTTACGATGGTGGAGCTTTTGCTGGAAGGCTTTATTCCGGCTCTTTATGACGCGCTTGGACTATATATTCCTTTGATCGTTGTAAACTGTATTATTTTAGGAAGGGCGGAAGCGTATGCTTCCAAAAACCCGATTATTCCTTCTCTGTTCGACGGCATCGGCATGGGACTCGGCTTTTCTTTTGCACTGACCTGTATCGGAGCGGTTCGTGAATTGATCGGGGCAGGAGAGATTTTCGGCTTACATATTATGCCGGATTCCTATGTTCCCTGTGCGATTTTCATTATGGCCCCCGGCGCGTTTTTCGTGCTGGCAGCGCTGACCGCCGTACAGAACAAGATACGGATCAACGGGGAGCGGAAAGGAAAAGACATGTCGAAGATACAGTCGGGATGCAGCGAAGACTGCATGAACTGCGGGGAAAAGGGATGCAGCCATAGATTCTACGGAGAGGGAAAGGAGAGTGAGCAAAAATGATAAAGGATCTGCTTATTATATTGATCAGTTCTTCCCTGGTAAACAATGTGGTTTTGAGTCAGTTTTTAGGGCTCTGCCCGTTTCTTGGAGTATCTAAGAAAACGAATACTGCGGCGGGGATGGGAGTAGCGGTTATTTTTGTTATTACTCTGGCATCCGCGGTTTCCGGGCTGGTATATAAATTTATTCTGGAAAAATTTGGAGTAACCTATCTTCAGACGATCGTGTTCATTTTGGTAATTGCGGCTCTGGTGCAGTTTGTAGAGATGTTTTTGAAAAAATTCATGCCGCCTCTTTATCAGGCTCTTGGCGTATATCTGCCTTTGATTACGACGAACTGTGCGGTATTGGGAATTGCCCTTACCAATGTGCAGAAAAAGTATGGGATACTGACAGGAATTGTAAACGGTTTTGCGACTGCGGTAGGATTTACGGTAGCCATCGTGATTCTGGCGGGTATCCGTGAAAAGATGGAGCATAATGACATACCGGAATCCTTCAAAGGAATGCCGATCGTGCTTGTGACAGCGGGCTTGATGGCGATCGCTTTCTGCGGATTTTCCGGTTTGCTATAGGAGGTGGCAGGATGATGATGGGTGTTCTTACGGCAACGGCGATCGTAGGAGGAGTCGGGCTTTTTATCGGGCTCTTCCTTGGCGTTGCTGCAATTAAGTTCAAAGTAGAAGTAGACGAAAAAGAAGAGGCCGTACTGGGAGCCCTGCCCGGGAACAACTGCGGCGGCTGCGGATTTCCGGGATGCTCCGGCCTGGCGGCGGCGATTGCCAAAGGAGAGGCTCCGGTAAACGCATGTCCGGTGGGCGGCGAACCGGTGGGCAAAGTGATTGCCGGAATCATGGGGGTAGAAGCCGGAGAATCGGTAAGAAAGGCAGCTTTTGTAAAATGCCAGGGGGATTGTGAAAAAACGAAGTCGGATTATGATTATCATGGGATTGAGGACTGCCGGATGCTTTCCTTTGTGCCAAACGGCGGACCGAAATCATGTAATTACGGCTGTCTCGGTTATGGAAGTTGCGTGGCTGTCTGCCCCTTTGACGCGATCCATGTGGTGAACGGTGTGGCGGTAGTGGATAAAGAGGCATGCAAGGCATGTGGAAAATGTGTGGAAGTCTGTCCGAAACATTTGATCGAACTGATTCCATATGATTCCAAATATGCGGTAGCATGCAGTTCCAAGGACAAAGGGCCGGTGACGATGAAAGACTGTACGGTCGGCTGTATCGGCTGCCAGCTCTGCAAGAAAAACTGTCCTTCCGAGGCAGTTGAAATAGCGGATTTCCATGCTTCTATCGACTATGAAAAATGCACGGGATGCGGAACTTGTATGGAGAAATGTCCTCGCAAATCGATCATCAAAATTTAAGGCACGATGTCTTTCAGTCCGCTGGAAGAGTGGATGTTTCCATCGGAAGTAAAAAACAGTGCTTCCGTATCCTCCATGGATTCGATAAGTTTCATGCCTTCTTCCAAACCAAGCAAAAAACAGGTGGTAGAAAGGGCGTCTCCGTCCATGGAAGAGCGGGAAAGAATCGTAACTTGAAACAGGTTATTCTGTACGGGATAACCTGTTTTTGTGTCCAGGATATGGTGATAAATAGTGTTATCCAACTCAAAATACCGTTCATAAGTACCGGAGGAAACGACTGACAGATCGGTAACGGGCAATACAAGGGCGATATCGCCTCCGGGAGAAAAAGGCTTTTGAATGCCGATCCGGAAAGGCGAACCGTCCGGGCGGGAACCTATGGTAAGTACATTTCCGCCAAGGTTTATCGTAGCGCTTGTCACACCCTGAGAGACGAGATAATCTTTTATCCGATCTGCAATATAACCTTTGGCGATAAAGCCAAGGTCGATTCCGGCATCGGGATCGGCAAGGCTTACCTCATTCCCTTCGATAATGATCCCTTCATAGCCGACATGTGATAAAGCTTTTTCCAAATCCGCCTGGTCAGGAAGGGATGCCGGGGAAGAACCGGAAAAGTCCCATAGTTCGGTGACTGGGCCAACGGTCGGATCTGTTTTTCCGTTCGAAAGTCCGGCATAGAAAAGAGAGGCGCGAAGCAGGGCCAGAGTATCCTGGCTTACTGTGGCCGGCGTTCCATTGCTATGATTAATATTCCATACATCGCTGTTTTCCTTTGTTTTGCTTAACATATTTTCATAGGTTCCGGCAAGGGAAAAGCATTCGTCCAGCAAGGCTTCGTCCTGATGGTCATAAAGCGTGACCATAATGAATGTGTCGAAATAAAAACCGGTTCTCGACAAAGGTTCGCTCTTTTTTCCGCATCCCGTGAGGAGGAAAATGAGGGAAATCGGCAGGAAAAAAAAGATAAATTTAAAAAAGGATACATATGTCTTCATAAGCGGCCCCTTCCGATAAGCCTTCCTGCCATCAAAAACCATTGCGTACTTAAGGAATTCGTGTTAAATTATTTAAAGTATTGGAAACTTTTGATGGCGAAATCTATAGTAATAGTAAACGATATTTTTTAGATAGTAAATAGCGGCAGGGAAATTTATTTCTATGAGAAGCATTGTCCTCGTAGAAATAAATTTCTTATCCGCGTGAAGGAAAGGAGAAAATCCATGCGCTTACCAGGAGAAAATGAAGAAAGAGACGCCAGATTATCGATGAAATATATGATTATGGGTGTCAGCTTGGCTATATTACTCATTCTTGGAGTGGTAGTTTATACGAATAAGCAGGAAGAAGAGAGAAGGAGGCAGCATCGCCGGCAGGATACGACCGTAATGGCGCTGGATCATGAAAAAGGACAGGACGGCAGCACGGAAGGAGAAGAAGAGGGCGTAACGGATGGCGAGATAGCGGAAGCGGTTCCGGTAGTTGGCTATGCGGGCAGAAAGAGCTTGCAGGAAGTGGAACGCCTGTATGAAGAAAATAAGCTGAGGGCATCGGATCTGGATTTTTGGGATATGTATCCGGATGAGCCGGAAAGAACGGAAGTAAGTGAAATGGAGGAAGCCGGCCAAAAAGAGGACGGAGAGGAAGGGGAAAGGAGCGGCGCCAAGTACGAAGAGGAAGCGAAGCGGGTGGAAGAGGAAGAAATTGCAAACGATCCTTCCAGAGACGGCAAGCATACGCTTCTTACTTATGCGGACGGAACCGAGGAATGGGTGTTGATCAATCCTTATTTGGAGCAGAATACTTATGATTATACGAATTTGCAGATGAAGGGCGATAAGATGTCCTATTACGATAATGGAAGGGACATTTCCTATCTCGGGCTGGATTTGTCCAAATATAACGGCGATGTGGATTTTACGGCTGTCAAGTCTGAGGGTATTGATTTTGTAATGATCCGTTTGGGGTCGCGGGGATATGGCAGCGGGCAGATCACATTGGATGAAAAATTTGAGGAAAATATTACAAAAGCGATAGGAGCCGGGCTGGAAGTGGGCGTCTATTTCTTCTCCCAGGCGGTTACCGCAGAGGAAGCGGTGGAAGAGTCCAATTTTATCGTACAGACGCTGGCAAATTACAAGATCACTTATCCGGTTGTTTTCGATATGGAGTATGTGCAGAACGATAAGGCCAGGATAGAGGCTTTGTCCAGAGATGAAAAGACGGCGGTTGCCAAAGCTTTTTTACAGAATACAAAGGTGGCGGGTTATCAGCCGATGATTTATGGAGCAAAAGAATGGCTGATCAGGGAGATCGATCTGACGAAACTGACGGAATATGATATCTGGCTGTCCCAACAGAAAGAGATTCCGGATTACCCATATAAATTCCAGATGTGGCAATACAGCCTGAAAGGAAAAATAGGCGGCGTAAACGGAGATGTAGGACTGAATATAAGCTTTGTGGATTATTCCGAAAAATAAAAGAAGATCAGGTATTTTCCGGCGTAAGGCGGAAGATTTTGGAAGAAATTTGTAATTTTGAATAAATATCGGCATAGACAGCAGGAGAAAGCCCTTCGATGTAGTTTTGGGCGAAATTGCGGTTTATGCCGTTTTTTTTCAAGATATCGGCCGCCTTATTATAAGCGATGGCTGCCTCCGTTTCTTCTTCATAAACGCCTACTACATAGCTGCTTCTGACATGAATGCGCACTTTATAAAGAAAACCGTCCCGCTTTTTGGCAGGAATACAGGACAGCCCATGGAAACGGTTCAGAATTTCGATGTTTTCATAACGGAAGTCGGTAGCGTCGCCATTGATAAAATGATAATCTTTCCCGCATACCGCATAGTTTTTAATGCCATAACGATTTAGGATACTACACTGCATTCCATAATCATTTACAAAAAGCCGCCCGCCCCGGCACATGATTTTTTTGGAAGAATAATAAAACAGATCGTCAATATCAAATTTCAAACAGAGCGAAGGACTCAGATAATAAAGAAAATATTTATTCTTTAAATAAATCGGCATAGAAAAGTAAAGCCCGTTATCCCGAAAATTAATAAGGACGACCCATTTATGGAAAGAAAGCGGAGAACTGTCTGCATAATCCTCCAGCCCGACAGAATCCGCCCGGCTGATCATATGCGCCTCCTGATAAGCCAAATGCGCCGCCAGTTCCGTCGGGTAACTTCCCAGGCTGATATGCTTTTCCCGAATGGTAATCGAGGAACGGTAATAAAGGGAATGATCCTTTTTTCTGGCAGTAAAGACTCCTGGAAGGCTCATGCTTGAATTTCTCCTTTCTTTCAATATATTGGTGTGTTATAGGTAATTGTGAAGGGATAGGTTGTGAGAATATTCTGCCAATATATTCCGTGAAAATCCTGTTGTACCAAACATTCCATCAAGCCCAGTAAAGCAGAAGACAGTCGGGAAATGTCCCTCCTGTCTTCTATGGTCTTGATTCCATGGTACAGAAGGATTTTCACGGAATATATTGGCAGAATATTCAGCAAGGTTATTCTCTTCGCAATTTCCTATATACTATATGGTTAAATAGTATCAGTATTCAGTATGAGTATATAAATAAGTATATCATATCAGCATATAGCATCAGTATAATAGTATCGTCATAGTAGTATCAGGTGGATGGTTTGCGGGAGGGCGATTGACTTGGCTGAATCTGGCGGGCATAGATTCGGGGAAAAGCTTTTTGCACCATGGAACCGGGACCATAGCCGGCAAGAGGACCGTTGTCCGAATGCCGGCTGTTTTTTTGGGTCCGGTGGAATGCCTGGTGCAGTTGCTTTTCCCCGGATCTATGCCCGCCAGATTCCCACAACCTTCCCATCCCAAACCAACCCTCCCCAAATTTTGACACATTTCAACCATAATTATACCATTTTAGAAAAAAGAATACAAATTTAGAAATTTTTTAGAAATAATTTCAATACTCTTTGTATAGAATATTAAAGAAGTATTACATTTCTATGACAAAAAGTTAAGTATAATCTTGGCCCCGCCGGTTTATATGGCGGCGCAGAAATGAGGAAAAAATGTACAAGTATAAAAAGAGTATTACTATATTGATGCTTTGCCAGATGATTTTTGCAGTGTGCTGGTTTAACCTGAAGGAACTGAAGATCAACAGGATAGCGTCTACGCCGGCATTCCAGATTCGTTTTATGGAAGAACAGGCGGATCTGGATGCGTCGAGCTTTATGGGAATGGTGACAGAGGCATCCTCCGGGCAGAGAGTGGTGGACTACAACTTGCTGGAACGGAAGGCGAAGTATGCTTTAAATCAGGAAGACTATGATATTCTGCTGCGCATTGTGGAGGCGGAGGCAGGATGCGAGGACATCAAAGGAAAAATGCTTGTGGCAGGGGTTATTATGAACCGGGTGGAAAGCGGCAGGTTTCCTGACAGCGTGAAGGAGGTAGTGTTTCAGAGAGGGAACGGGACTGTCCAGTTTTCACCGGTGAAGGACGGCCGCCTGGATCGGGTAAAGGTCAGCGAGGAGACGAAAGAAGCGGTGGAACGGGTTTTATACGGGGAAGATATCACGGAGGGGGCTTTGTATTTTGCGGCCCGTAAATATGCGGATCCGGAGAGGATGAAATGGTTTGATAACAGCCTCACACTTCTGTTTTCCTATGGCGGCCATGAATTTTTCTTCTGATTCATAGCATTGCGCGGACAAGGAAACTATGCTATACTTAACGGCGTAGTGAAGTCGGTAAATGACAGGACAAGCAGGAACGGAGAGGAAAACGGAATGGAAGTATGGTATAGCAGCACGAGAAACGGCGGAATACGTATTAAGGCTTCGGAGGCTATTTTAAAAGGGCTTTCCGAGGATGGGGGCTTATTTGTACCGGATCATATACCGGAATTGGAAAAAAGTTTTCAGGAACTGGCCGGGATGAGCTATCAGGAAACGGCTTATGAGGTCATGAAGCTTTATCTGACGGATTTTACAAAAGAGGAATTGGAAAGTTGTATTTCCAGCGCTTACGATTCCAAATTCGATACGAAGGAGATCGCGCCTCTGGTTCACGCGGACGGGGCCTATTTTTTAGAACTGTTCCACGGCTCGACAATCGCTTTTAAAGATATGGCATTATCCATTCTGCCTTATCTGATGACCGTGTCGGCCAAAAAGAATAAAGTAAAGAATGAAATCGTGATATTAACGGCGACTTCCGGCGATACGGGGAAAGCAGCGCTTGCGGGATTTGCAGGAGTCGAGGGAACAAAAATCATTGTATTTTATCCGAAAAACGGCGTCAGCCCGATACAGGAACGGCAGATGGTGACGCAGAAGGGGGAAAATACATATGTCGTAGGGATCCACGGCAACTTTGACGACGCCCAGACAGGGGTAAAGAAGATTTTTGCCGATAAGGAGCTGGAAGAGAGGATGAACAGGCAGGGATATCAGTTTTCTTCTGCTAATTCCATTAATATAGGGCGCCTGGTTCCCCAGATCGTGTATTATGTGTATGCTTATGCCCGCCTTTTGGAAAGAGGGGAGATCAGGGAAGGCGATAAAATAAACGTAGTGGTTCCTACCGGGAACTTCGGGAATATACTGGCCGCATTTTATGCGAAAAATATGGGAGTTCCGATCGGCAGACTGATCTGTGCTTCCAATGAAAACAAGGTGTTGTATGATTTCTTCCGTACAGGGGAATATGACAGAAACAGGGAGTTTGTGCTTACCAGTTCTCCTTCTATGGATATTCTGATTTCCAGCAATCTGGAGAGGCTGGTTTATCGGATTGCCGGCAATGACCCGGAAAAAACGGCAGATTTTATGAAAGCTTTAGGCGGGGAAGGCCGGTATGAGATTACTGGAGAAATGAGGGAAATGCTGGGAGATTTTTACGGCGGATACGCTTCCGAGGAGGAGACCGGGGAGACGATCAGGGAGCTGCAGAAAAAGGCGGGTTATGTGGTGGATACCCATACGGCGGTGGCTGCCTGTGTATACCGGAAATATGTGGAAGAAACAGGGGATCGGACGCCTTCTGTTATCGCCTCTACGGCAAGTCCCTTTAAGTTTACGAGAAGCGTCATGGACGCGATAGCACCTGTAGCAGCCTCAGGGGACGCCGGGCAATGCGATGCGGCGACGGATTTCGAACTGGTGGATGAACTGGCGGCACTGGCGGGAAAGAAAGTGCCGGGGGCGATTGAGGAAATAAGGACGGCTCCGGTAGTGCATGACCATGTATGCGGAAAAGATGAAATGCGGCGGACGGTGGAAGAGTTTTTAGGTCTGCAAGGATGATACACAAAGGAAGCGGCATGGAGGTGCGCATGGGAAATATAAATATATTTGATCTGTTGATCGGGGCCAGCGGAGTTTACCTGATTTACACGGCATTGACGATGAAGAAGACCGGAGAAATAAAAGCCGGCGTGCTTGTCAGTAAGGAAATGGACGCGGGCAGGATAAAAGATAAAGATGGATTTATCAATTATATGTTCAGCAGGGTGCTGCTGGCGGGAGCGCTCATCGTTTTATCTGCTGCAGGAAACATGGCCAAAACGGGCCTGAACGGACCGAACTGGCTTTCCACAGCAGGAGATATGGGGTTTGTTGCGGCACTCATTTTATATATGGTGGCATATGCGAAAGCAAAGAAGATGTTTATCGACTAAATGCCTGATTTTCAGGGAATAAAAGTACCGGATATGATCGGATTATGACCAATGGATATAATCCGACTATATCCGGTATTATTTTACAATAAGCTGGCTCGCAAAGCGTGACAGCGTTTGTTGCGTAGTAGAACATTGGAATGGCTATGAACGGGAGGGCATGTCCACATAATCGTGGTCCGACCCTATCGGCTTATAGGCCGGGCGGATGATCTTGCCATTGTTGGCCAGCTCTTCCATGCGGTGCGCGCTCCAGCCGGAGATACGCGCCATGGCGAAAATGGGGGTATACAGTTCCATGGGAAGCCCGAGCATATGATAGACAAAGCCGGAATAGAAATCAACGTTAATGTTGACGCCTTTGTAGATCTGCCGCTCCTTTGCGATGACTTCGGGAGCCAGGCGTTCCACCAGGGAGTAAAGCGCAAATTCTTTTTGCAGCCCCTTTTCTTCGGATAATTTTTCCACAAAAGATTTAAAAATAACGGCCCGCGGATCGGATTTGGAATAAACGGCATGGCCTACGCCGTATATGAGTCCCGCGTGGTCGAAAGCCTCTTTACGGAGAAGCTTTAGCAGATAGTCCGCTACTTCTTCTTCATCGTTCCAGTCGGACAGTACCCTTTTCATTTCCTCGAACATCTGCACCACCTTGATATTGGCACCGCCGTGCCTTGGGCCTTTCAGGGAGCCGATGGCCGCCGCAATGACGGAATAGGTGTCGGTGAGGGAAGAAGTCACCACATGAGTCGTAAAACTGGAGTTATTGCCGCCGCCATGCTCCATATGGAGTACAAGGGCGATATCCAGTATCCGCGCCTCCAAAGGCGTGTACGAACTGTCAGGACGCAGAATGTGCAATATATTCTCGGCCGCGGAAAGCTCAGGCAGCGGAGAGTGGATATACAGGCTTTTCCCATCATGATAATAGCTGTAAGCCTGGTAGCCGTAGATGGACAACAGCGGAAACAGACTGATCAGCTGCAGGCATTGCCGCAGCACATTGGGAAGGGAAGTGTCATCGGCGCGGTCATCATAGGAATAAAGCGTGAGAACACTTCTCGCCAATGTATTCATCATATCCCTGCTGGGAGCCTTCATAATGATGTCCCGGACAAAAGAGGTGGGCAGATTGCGGTAAAAACTGAGCAATGCGCAGAAATCGTCCAATTCCTTTTTGTTGGGCAATTTATCGAATAATAACAAATATGTAACTTCTTCAAAACCGAAGCGGTTATCTTTTGTAAAACCGTCAACCAGATCCTTGACATTATAACCTCTGTAGAACAAGTTTCCGTGAATAGGTATCTGCACGCCGTCCACGATCCGGTTGGCGCGGACATCGGAAATACGGGTGAGTCCTGCGAGCACGCCTTTTCCGTTCAGGTCTCTGAGCCCTCTTTTCACGTCATATTTTGTAAAAAGCTCGGTTGCAATGATATCGGCTTTTTCATTCATTTTTGCAAGTTGTATAATTTCGGGTGTGACTTCGGAATAAATATTGTGATCCATAGCCGGCCTCCTTTCAAATGATATAACTTTTTAATCATACCATAAAAAGGCGTCAAATTGTAGAAAAAAATGAATATTTCAGAAAAATGCAAGGTTTCAGGGCCAGGCTTCTTCCCTTTTGGAGAAAAACATATTACAATGAAAAAAGAAAATGAATGGGGAAATCATGAGAAAAGAGGAGATGGAAAATGAATACAGTGATACAAAAAAGGCTGGCATTGCTCAGGGAAGAAATGAAAAGGGCGGGCGTGGATTATTATATGATTCCTACTGCCGATTACCACAATTCGGAATATGTGGACGAATATTTTAAAACAAGGGAGTATTTTTCCGGTTTTACCGGATCCAATGGGACGTTGGTAGTGGGGCAGGATATGGCAGGGCTTTGGACGGACGGACGGTATTTTATCCAGGCGGAGAGGGAGCTGGAAGGAACCGGTATCGAACTGTTCCGCATGCAGGAAGAAGGCGTGCCGGAAATTCCTGATTTTTTGTATGAAAAGATGGAAGAAGGGCAGGTTCTTGGTTTCGATGGGAGGACGGTCAGCTGCAAAGAGGGACGCAGACTGGAGAAAAAACTGGCGGAAAAGAAAATTGGAATTGCGTATGGCCAGGATCTGGCGGCGGGAGTATGGACAGAAAGACCGGAAAAACCGTGCCGGGACATAACGGTGCTTCCCGATGAAATTAATGGAAAAAGTACGGCGGAAAAGCTGGAAGAGGTGAGGAAGAAATTAAAAGAGGCAGGAGCCGGCTATCTGCTGTTAAGCAAACTGGACGATTTGATGTGGCTGCTGAATATCAGGGGCAATGATGTGGAATGCAATCCGGTAGCGTTATCCTATGGTTTTTTGACGCAGGAAGAGATCTACTTTTTTGCCCAAAAGCCTGCAGTGACGGAAGCGTTTGAAAAATACGCGAAGGAGAACCGCATCATATGCAGGGATTATGATGAAATTGCGGATTTTCTGGAAAAATATGATTATAAAGGGAAAGTGTTCCTGGATGAGAGAAACAGCAATTATGCGCTGTTTAAAATTGTTTCCTCCCGGACAGGGCATGTGGCCGGAGATAATCCGACGGAAGGAATGAAGGCGGTCAAGAACGAGACGGAACTGTCCGGAATGGAGGAAGTGTACAGAAAAGACAGCGCGGCAGTGATCAAATTTATTTACTGGCTGAAAAAGAATATAGGAAAGATAGAAATAACGGAACTGTCCGCGGCAAGGTACCTGGATGACCTGCGCCGGAATACGGAAGGCTTTTTGGATCTTTCTTTCCCTACGATCAGCGCATACAAGGACAGCGCGGCGATGATGCATTATGAGGCTACGGAAGAGAGCCATAAGACGCTCGCGCCGGAAGGGATGCTTCTTGTGGATTCCGGCGGACAGTATATGGGCGGGACGACGGATGTGACGAGAACCATTGCCCTTGGCAAAATAGAAGACGAGGTAAAGAAGCATTTTACATTAGTGGCCATTGGAATGCTGCAGCTGACGGAAGCCAGATTCCTGTACGGGTGTACGGGGCGCAATCTGGATATTCTGGCAAGGCAGCCGCTTTGGAACGAAGGCATTGATTATAAATGCGGTACCGGGCATGGGATCGGGTATATGCTGAATGTCCACGAGGGTCCCCAGAATATCCGGTGGCGTTTTACGGATGGAATGAAAGAGGCCGTGATCGAGCCCGGAATGATCGTTTCCAATGAACCCGGCGTTTATGTCGAAAACAGCCACGGCATCCGAACGGAAAATATTCTTGTTGTGAAAAAGGACAGGAAGAACGATGACGGGCAGTTTTTGCGTTTTGATACGCTGACTTTTGTACCAATCGACAAAGAAGCGGTCGATACCGCCTATATGCAGCCGGTGGATGTGGAACGGCTGAACCGGTATCATGCCCAGGTATATGAAAAAACGCAGGAGTATTTGACGGAAGAGGAAAGGGAATGGCTGGCGGAGGCCACAGCTCCGATAGAAAAATGAGAAAAATCCGGTCGGGTGGAAAATCTGCCAGACCGGAAAAAAATTTAAAAAAGAATGGGGGAATCTTGACTTTTAAATTCTATTCTGACATAATACAATAGATGTACTAAGTTATCAAAAACCGCGTTTCGTAAAAAGGCAGATACATATGAAATGCGGTAAATAATATTAACAATAAATAATATAAGGAGGACATATCATGTCAACAAAAGCGTATTATCCAATTAGTGAAATTGGCGCAGGAAAAGTTGGTTTTTCCAAAACAAGATCTATCATCGAAGCTGCTTTTTATGGAAATAACGTGGTAAAGGTAAACACCTTAAAAGAAGCTTACGAACTGGCTAAAAACTCTCCCGGTACGGTAGTAACGGATATGAAAATTAAAGATGGCGAGACTTTCGGGCTGGAAAAAGATTCCAGAGTTTTATTGTTCAATGACGGCGCTGTAACCGGCCGTTATGCAGCAGCACGCCGTATCAAAGGCGAGCCGGGCGTAGACGAAGTAAAGCTCGACAAAGTAGTTATGGATGCGATCTATGAGACACGCTGGAAAACTATGTACCATGCAGAGTGCTTTATCGGCCTTGATCCTGAATTCATGGCAAAAGCCCACCTGCTGATTCCGGAAGGAGAAGAGAATATCCTTTACAACTGGATGCTGAACTTCCAGTATATGTCCGATGAGTATGTAAAAATGTACAGAAATTCCAAGGCGATCGGCGATGGCAACGAGCCGGATATCTATATTTTCTCCGATCCCCAGTGGGTACCTGGAAACAGGCCGGATGTTGATTACAGCTGCTTAAGCGATCCTTTGACTCTTTGCTATTTCGATACGAACCAGAACTGTGCGGCGATCCTCGGTATGAGATATTTCGGCGAACATAAAAAAGGTACGCTGACGATGGCATGGGCTCTGGCAAACAGAAACGGTTATGCTTCCTGCCATGGCGGACAGAAAGAATATCTGCTTCCTGGCGGAAAGACTTTCGTTGCATCCGTTTATGGTTTGTCCGGTTCCGGCAAATCCACATTGACCCATGCAAAACATGGCGGCAAATATGAGATCAAGGTTCTTCACGATGATGCATTTATCATCAATACGGATACTTGTGCATCCGTTGCTCTTGAGCCTACTTATTTCGATAAGACAGCAGATTATCCTACGGGCTGTGCGGACAATGAATATCTGCTTTCCGCTCAGAACTGCTCCTGCACGCTGGACAACGAAGGCAAGATCCAGCTGGTAACAGAAGATATCAGAAACGGCAATGGCCGTGCGATCAAATCCAAACTCTGGTCTCCGAACCGTGTGGATAAGATCGATGCTCCGGTTAATGCTATTTTCTGGATCATGAAAGACCCGACCATTCCTCCGGTAGTAAAATTAAAAGGTGCTGCTCTGGCTTCCGTTATGGGCGCTACGCTGGCAACCAAGACTTCTACTGCAGAACGTGTTGCGGCAGGAACCGATTTGAATGCTCTTCGCATCGTGCCTTATGCTAACCCGTTCAGAACATATCCGCTCGTAAACGATTACGAGAAGTTCAAGAAACTGGTAGAAGAAAAGAACGTAGACTGCTACATCATTAATACTGGCGATTTCATGGGCAAGAAGGTAAAACCTGCGGATACTTTGGGAATTCTCGAAGCAATCGTAGAAGAAAGAGCTTCCTTCACACAGTGGGGTCCTTTCGAAGATATCGAGATCATGGATTGGGAAGGCTTTGCTCCTGATTTGAACGACGCGGAATATAAAGAAGCATTGAAGAATGCTATGCAGAACCGTGTAGACGCTGTGGAAGGTTTTGCTACAAAGAAGGAAGGCTATGACAAACTTCCTGACGAAGCGCTTGCAGCGGTTAAGAAATTAGTGGATGCCCTTAACTAATTTGAGGAATTCCTGAAAAAAGATAAAAAAGATACTGCCTGTAGCTTTGCGGCTGCGGGCAGTATCTTTTTTTAATAAATTTTTGTAAAATGCAAGGATTCCAGACGGCAGGAGATCCCTTCATAGATTCGTATATGCAGGCTGAGGGATTCATTGTCAGCCACGATATCCTCTGAAATAACACTGTTTTGGCCGGAAAGCAGTTCGGTGGATGCGATAACGCCATTTTGGTTTCGCAGTTCCATAATGCCGATCGGAACTCCCGGAGCCGTTTCCGTGCTTTCTTCATAGAAGAGTTTGATCTGATAGGTGCCGTCTGCCTCGGGGAATGCTCCATTGCTGACCGATTCTTCCCCATTACCTGTTACTTCCAGTTCCCCGTTATCATTGATAAAGCTGTTGGATGGGTTTGACACATATCCGGGCGAAAAGAAAAAATCGGTGGATGAGGAGGAAGAGGGGAAGCCCGATACGCTGTCAAAAAGATTGATAGGGGCATAATAGGCATCGTACCATCTGACGCTGCCGACTTTTTCGTATTGCCCGCTGATGTAGGCGGGAAGATACATATCCGGCGTTTCCCAGTTATAAACAAAAATAAGATTTTTGTCTCCGTGGCTGCTTCTATCTATGTAGGATTGATAATAATCATAGACGACGAGTCCCCCGTGTTCGGGATTATAGCTGCAATAAGTGCGTGTCTCGTCCAGGAGGCGGCACATTTCCGGCGTTTCCTCATCGGGGATAAAAAATACGCTTTCCGTTTCCATATCCAGGCTGTCAATGAAGCTGCAGATATCGTTGACATAAAGGGATATTTCCCGCCTTTCCCAAATATTCCGGGCGCTGCCGGAACATAAGATCAAAAGGCCGAGGCAGATAAAGAGCGAGACACATCTCCGGCAGAAAACTGAGGCATTTTCCATCCATTTTCCGATCTGCATGGGAAGAAGGATCATGAGAGGAAGGATGCCGATTAAAAAGTACCGGTATTCGATCGTCAGATTGGAAGGGCTGTACCTGCTGTCGATAAAAAGCAGGATGGCCAGGTTCCATGGAAACAGGAATGCCAGAAAACGTTTTGCATCTATGCTGTCCGCCGGTTTCCATATGTCTTTGATCTGAAGTATGCAGACGGTCAACAGAAGTAAAATAAGGAAGATCTTGGCAAGATAAAGGAGTCCTTTTGCGGAAACTGCAGCGATGTCACCGGAAGGGACGGAGTCCAAGACCTGAAAAATTCCCAGCAGAACGGCATGGAAATTGCTTTGCCAGTTTTCCGTTTTTGTCAGGAGCATAAGATTTCCCCTGGCATTGATTCCGACAATTTTTCCAGCCAAAGTACCGCATCCAAATGCGATAAAGCTGGCAAAGCATAACCATATATGATAGCGGTTGTATTTTTTAAAACCGCCATCCATCATAAAGTCGAGAAAGCCGCAAAGGATAAGAGGGACGATGCCGCAGAACATGACATAAACGCCGCTCGACAAAGAGGTAATAAACAACAGCAGCGTATAGAGAATAAACAGGATACGGTTTGGGATTCCCCTTCTTTTTTCCCTTTCCGTAGTGAGCAGAAGAATGAAGAGAAGAGGAATCAAAACTTTCAATACATATTGGGCACCGTTAAAAAACATCATATTGAAATATTCCAGCATTCCGGATGAATAAGGAATGAGAATGAGGTTGACGGCAAGAAAAGCATATTTTTGATAGGGAGTCCTTTGAAAAATAGCGTAAACTACAGCGACGTAGGTAAAAATAAGAAGAATATTGGCGATACCGAAGGAAAGGAAAATATTGCGGCATAGGGCATAAAAAGGAAGCGCCAGAAGAAGGGAGCAGTCCAGCTCCATAGTAGTAATATATTTCCAGTCGGGGATAAACAGAGTTTTATGGTTCCACATTTCTATCGCATGCTTATACAATTTTGCTCCGTCATAATCGATCATAATCGGAGATTCAAAAAGGTTCATATAGGATAGGAACAGGATTTGCACGGCGGCAAAAAAAATCAGGATATAGGTAAAATAGTTTTTTTTATAAAATGAGGAATGTTGTTCGGGGAGTATTGGAATATGCCTGGAAAGGAATTTTTCCCGGATAGGGGATGGATTGGCAGCCGTGTTCGGATCGGTGTTTTTTAATGGTGTAAGTTTCATAGGTACCTCCGTGTGTTTTCATTTTTGTGCAAATTCATTAGTAATGGAACTGCTTAATAAGAGATAGTGATATACTAGCAAATCATGACAGGAATGTCAATGTACCGGAAAGCGCTGGCATAAATTGAAATAGAAGAATTGATTCAGCCATATTTTTATACTATAATTTAATATATCACTGATTAAGAAAGAAAAAATGAACAGGAGATTTGCGCTATGAAAACAATAATAATAGGCGGGGTTGCGGCGGGAACGAAGGCAGCCGCAAAGCTGAAAAGGGAAACTCCGCAGGATGAGATCGTGATCTATACAAAAGGAAAAGATATCTCTTATGCGGGGTGCGGGCTTCCGTATTACATCGGGGGAGCTATTGGGACGGAGGAAGAATTGATTGTAAATACTCCGGCGAAATTTATGGGATTGACGGGCGCGGAGGTACATACGGGCTGCGAAGTGACGGCAGTCGATCCGGCAGGGAAGACGGTTACCATTGGAAAAGACGGGGAAGAGACTGTCAGCTATGACAGGCTGGTGATTGCGGTGGGGGCGGAACCCTCGGTACCGCCGGTGGACGGGACAGGACTTCCCGGTGTATTTACTGTCAGAACGCCGGAAGATGCCATCGGGGCAAGAAAATACGCCGTGGAAAACGGATGCAAAAGGGCCGTTGTCGTAGGGGGCGGCTTTATAGGGCTTGAAGTGGCGGAAAATCTTATGGCCAGAGGGATTGCCGTGACGGTGATGGATATGGCCCCCCAGCTTATGCCGAATATTTTCGATCAGGAGATGGCGGATTATGTCCGCCGGCAGCTTCAGGGGAAGGGGCTTCGCATCCTGACAGGGACGGCGCTTCTCGCGATCGAAGGAGAAGGGAAAGTGGAAAATGTACGGACGGGAACAGGAACGTTGCCGGCAGATATGGTCGTCCTGGCGGCGGGTATCCGTCCGGCTACGGGATTTTTGAAAGACACCGGACTGGAGATGGAAAGAGGCTGTATTGTTACCGATGAATGCCAGAGAACGAACCTCCCCGATATTTATGCCGTCGGAGACTGCGCGCTGGTGAAAAACCGTATCACCGGAAAAAGACAGTGGTCGGCAATGGGGTCTACGGCTAATATTGCGGGCCGGGTTCTGGCATTGAACCTTGGCGGGGAAAAAAATGAGTATAAAGGGTGCCTTGGAACCGGCGTGGTGAAACTGGCGGAGGGGCTGAATGCGGCGAGAACGGGTCTGACAGAAGAACAGGCGAAAGCGGAAGGCCGTTCTGTCGTTTCCGTTGTTTGTGTCAGCGATGATAAGGCTCATTATTATCCTGATTCCGGTATTTTCATTACGAAGCTGATTGCCGACAAAGAGAGTCATAAACTTCTGGGAATGCAGGTGATCGGGGGCGGGGCCGTGGATAAGATGGCGGATATCACCGTTACCGGGATTTCCCTGGGCTGTAAAGTGGAAGATTTCACAACAATGGATTTTGCATATGCGCCGCCGTTTTCCACGGCGATCCATCCTTTTGCGGCGGCATGCAATATTTTGGTGAATAAGATCAGCGGACGCCTGGAATCCATGACGCCGGCGGAATATGCGGCAGGAGCAGCGAAAGATTACCGCCTGATCGATGCCCATCCGGCTGCTGTTTTGCCCGGAGCGGAATGGTTTCAGCTGGCAAAGGCGGAGGAGGCTTCCGCAAAATACCAAAAGGATGAGAAGCTTCTGCTGGTATGCGCAAGGGGAAAAAGGGGTTATCTGACCCAGAATAAGCTGAGAGCGCTTGGATTTACAAATACCGTGGTGTTAGAAGGCGGCTCTACATTTAATGTAATAAAACGAACGGTTCCGGCGGGCGGGAAACTGTCTCCGGAAGAAATTAAACGGGTGAAAGGTTTGGGCTGTCTGCAGGATAAGCGCTATGGGGACGTATTCAATGTCCGCGTGATCACAAGAAACGGGAAAATTACGGCGGATGAACACCGGGCGGTGGCAGAAGCGGCGGAACGTTTCGGCAGCGGCGAGATTACGATGACTACCAGGCTGACGATGGAGATCCAGGGAGTTCCTTATGATAAGATCGATCCCCTGATCGCTTATCTGGCGGAAAACCACCTGGAAACCGGAGGAACCGGTTCTTTGGTGCGCCCTGTGGTTTCCTGTAAAGGAACGACCTGCCAATACGGCCTGATCGATACGTTTGGATTAAGTGAGAAACTTCATGAGCGTTTCTATGAAGGATACCACAATGTCACTCTGCCTCATAAATTTAAGATCGCTGTGGGGGGCTGCCCGAACAACTGTGTGAAGCCGGATTTGAATGACTTGGGCATTATCGGGCAAAGAGTGCCGCTGTTTGATTTTTCCAAATGCCGCGGATGCAAAAAATGCCAGGTGGAGACAGGATGCCCGATCAAGGCGGCGAAAGTGGAAGAAAGTATGTTGAAGGTGGACAACGAAGCATGCAACGGCTGCGGGCGTTGCAAAGGGAAATGTCCCTTTGGCGTTACGGAGGAATATACGGACGGCTATAAAATTTACATCGGCGGGAGATGGGGAAAGAAGATCGCCAACGGCCGTCCTCTGGATAAATTGTTTGTCAGTGAAGAAGAAGTTTTGGATACGGTGGAACGGGCGATCCTGTTTTTCCGCGATGAGGGAATCACGGGAGAGCGTTTTGCCGATACGGTAAACCGCCTTGGCTTCGAACATGTACAGGAAAAACTGCTGTATGGAAGTATGGATAAAGCGGCTGTTCTGGAAAAGAAAGTGAAAGGCGGAGCAACCTGCTAAAGAGGGGCAGAATGAGGAAAATTATGAAAAAGTGGTATGTTTTGACGGGAATGCTTGTTGTTTTTTGCTGTCTGGCCGCTTGCGGCCGGGCGGCAGAAGACAAGGAGGCAGGAAGCCGGACGGAGGAAAACCGGATGGAAGAAGGCCGGGAAGCAGAAAGCCGGGCGGCAGAAGAGGAGATGACCCAGGGAGAGGATGGAGGCGTTTATACATTTACCGATGACCTGGGGAGAGAGGTTTCCGTAAGCTCCTGCGAACGGACAGCCGCATTGCTGGGAAGTTATGCGGATATGTGGATACTTGCGGGGGGAAATGTCTGTGCAGCGCCGGAAGATGCCTTTGATGATCTGGATCTGCCCCTGGCGGAAGATACGGTCAACTTAGGAGCTACCAAGAGGCTTAGCCTGGAGCTGCTGCTTTCCGGCGATCCCGATTTTGTGCTTGCCAGCACCAATACTCCCCAGCATCTGGAATGGCAGGAAGCCATGGAAGGAGCCGGAATCACGGTGGCTTATTTCGATGTTTCCTGCTTTGAAGATTATCTTCGGATGTTGAAGATCTGTACGGATATTACGGGGCGGCAGGAATGTTATGAAGAATATGGAACGAACATTCAGAAACAAATTGATGAAATATTGGAGCGCAATGCCGACAGGCCGGAGCAGACGGTTTTGATGATGCGGGCATCCGCTGCGAGTATACGCGCCAAGAAAAACGAAGGGAATGTGTTGGGCGAAATGCTGGAAAGCTTCGGATGCGTGAATATTGCGGATATGGACGAAAGTCTGCTGGAAAATTTGAGCCTGGAGAGTATTATGCTTCGGAATCCCGATAAGATTCTGATCGTGCAGTCCGGCGACGATACGGAAGGGACGAAGGAAAATATTGAAAATATGTTTCGGGAAAATCCTCTTTGGAATGAGCTGGAGGCCGTAAAGAACGGACAAGTATATTTTTTGGACAAGCATCTTTATAATCTGAAACCGAATGCGCGGTGGGCGGAAGCCTATGAAAAGCTGGAGGAGATTCTATATGAAAAATAGGAACCGGAGGCGGCGTCTGCTGCTGTGTGCCGGGGCGCTGTGCTGCCTGGCTGTCGCCATCTTGAGTCTTTGCCTTGGAAACGTGCATTTTTTGCCCATGGACCTGCCCGGCATTCTGAGCGGGAAGATGGGTTCCATGAGCAGAAGCATCCTGCTTTATGCCAGGGTTCCCCGTACTCTTGCCTCTTTGCTGTCAGGAGCGGCTTTGGCGGTATCCGGCGCGGTGCTGCAGACGGTGCTGGCTAACAGGCTGGCATCGCCGGGGATTATCGGTGTCAATGCGGGGGCCGGCCTGGGGGTGACCCTTTGCTGTGCGGCCGGAATTTTGTCCGGCTATGCCGTTTCCTGCGCGGCCTTTGCGGGAAGCTTGCTAACAGTCGCCGTTATTTCTATTTTTTCTTATCGCACAAACGCTTCAAAGACTACCGTGATTTTAGGAGGCGTTGCGCTGAACAGCATTTTAAACGCGATCTGTGAGTCGGTAACGGTTTTGGATACGGATACCGCCATGCTCAGCATTGATTTCCGGGTAGGCGGGTTTTCCTCCGTTTCTTATCTCAGGCTGATGCCTGCTGCTATTCTTATTGTCACTGCTTTGGCGGTATTGTTTACTTTATGCAATGAACTGGATGTGGTTGCCCTTGGGGATGAGACTGCCAGGGGCATCGGACTGCCGGTAGGAAGGTACCGGCTGGTTTTTCTTGTCCTTGCCGCCCTGCTCGCCGGGGCGGCGGTGAGTTTTTCCGGTCTGCTGGGCTTTGTGGGATTGATTGTGCCGCATTTTATCCGCAGATATGCGGGAAATGAAAGCGGGTATTTGCTGCCGCTATGCACTGTCTGTGGAGCGGGGTTCGTGGCCTTTTGCGATCTGGTATCCCGGCTGGCCTTTGCGCCGTATGAGCTGCCAGTCGGCATTCTGATGTCGGTCATCGGAGGCCCGGTTTTTCTGTTTCTTTTAGTCCGGTACAAAGGGGGACGCCGCTATGATTGATGTAAAAGATGTGTTTGCGGGCTATGGGAAAGAGGAGATTTTGCACGGCATAAGCTTTAGGGCGGAGGAAGGAAAGATAACGACCCTGATCGGAAGCAATGGCAGCGGAAAAAGTACATTATTGAAAGCATTGCTGGGGCTGATCCCTCTGAAAGACGGCGATATTATGATAGACGGCCTGTCGGTAAGGGAAATGGCCCGGGTAGAAATCGCCAGACGGATCGCCTATCTCCCGCAAGGGAAAAATGTACCCGACATATCCGCAGGACGCATGACGCTTCACGGGCGCTTTCCTTATTTGAGCTATCCGAGAAGATACCGGAAAGAAGATTTTCGGATTGCGGAAGAAGCCATGAAGCAAATGGATATCTTGGAGCTGGCGGACAGGCAGATGGCCGGGCTTTCGGGCGGCATGCGGCAGAAAGTATATTTGGCTATGGCGCTGGCGCAGCAGGCTCCGTCTATCGTGATGGACGAGCCGACGACCTATCTGGATATCGGACAACAGTTAAAATTTACTCAAATGATAAAAAATTTATCAAAGAGCGGAAAAACAATAATCCTTGTTTTGCATGATATTTTGCTGGCGTTGAAAATTTCCGATTGCATTGCGGCGGTTCGGGATGGGAAAATGATCCGGTGCGGAACGCCGGAGGAGATACTGGAATCGGATATTATGGAGGAATTGTACGGCATAACGGTAAAGGCTGTTCGGACAGAGACGGGAATGCATTATTATTATGAGTAGCGGCGCTGCCCGGACATATATTTTGCATTTATACCAAAATTTGCAGTTGTATTTTGTATAACGATTGGATATAATAGAAATAACCTGAAATGTGCGATAACTCTTGTTATTTTGAACCTACATTTACTTTAAACGGGATTCCTACATCGCCTTGTGGCTGTCAAGCCCCCACTCTTCGAGGATTGGAGGGGAAGGCAAAAGGAAGGTTGCGGTTACCCACCTGGCTTAGGCTAGGAGTCAAAGTACAAGAACCGGCATTTTGGGAATATATTGTAGTATACTACAAAAGAAAAAGCAGCCTTAGAGGCTGCTTTTTTATAGATATGCAAAGGACATAAGAAAATAAGCCTTTTGCAATATTGGAATCACAGGGGGATGATGAATGAAGAAAAATAATGAGATTCTTGCAAAAATATTGCTGACCGTAACCGGGTGTTTCATCATCGGCTATATTTTTGCAGTCAGTATACGGATGAATATGGTAAAGCAGCCGGAGGGCAGGTACATACGGGTTCAGGATGCGATGATCCTGGCGGAAGCGATGGGGGAGGAAGCGGAAGGAGCCAACGGGACGGGAGGATACGATGACTGGCAGGAGCTGTGGAAAGAGGATGGGGAAAGTGTTCTCACCTACGGGCAGTTTACCGGCTGGCTGGACGGGATGATTTTGGATGTGGAAGATGGGGGAGGAGGCGGAGACGGCCTTCCGGTTTCGGAGGAAAGGGAAGGGATGCGGGAAGCCATTGAGGAGTTGCGGGAGGAATATGAGGAAAAGTACAGAGCGGATTTCCGGTTTCTTCAGGAAGACTGGTATCGGATGTATGACGCCCTTCTGGCCTGGTTTGGAATGGAAGAGACTATACGGAAAACGAATGTGATGATACTGGGATGCGGAAGCGAGGTAGTGGATGAAGCGGGAAATGCGATGGAGGAGGGACGGCTGCTGGCGGAGGAAGGGGAATATTTATACTATTCCGATGTATTTACAGACAGCAAATACCAGGGAGTCATGGCATATCAAAAGGGAGAAGCGCTGCTGACCGTGGCGGATATCGTGAGCCGGGGGATGGATCTTAAGAATTTATGGATTGTGGAGGCGCAGGAAGGAGAAGGGCTTCAGATTTTTTATAAAGGATATGAAATCAGGATTCCTTACGAAAAGGCGGAGGCCGGACAGCGCGAGCAGATCGGGGATCTGGCCTTTGCCGACGGGGCGCTGCGTTCGGTGAAAATAAAGGGAGAAAAGATAAACGGAAAACTTTTGAGCATAGGGGACGGTTTTATAGAGATCGAAGGAAAGGGAAAATATCCCTGTCAGGAGGACATGACGGTCTATCAATTATATGGGAAATTGAGCGGGGGCGGACGGACAGACTTGAGGATCGGCTATGATTTTACCGATTTTGTGCTGGAGGATGGAGCGGTCTGCGCTGGACTGATCACCAGAGACGAGGCCATGGAGAATATCAGGGTGGTGATCAAAGATACGGGATATGGAGGGGCTTATCATGAGAAAGTGGAACTGACGGCGGATACGGCTTTCACGCTGCGCTACGGGAATTATGACAATATGGAAAGCCGGGAGTACGAGGCGGGGGATGTGGTATCCCTGGACAGGGAGAGTGAATTTTTTTCAGGAGAAAGGATTTATGTGGAGCCGGAGGCACTCACCGGGAGGATAAAGCTCCTTTCCGTGGAGAGAGCCCAGGGCAATCCCGAATACAGAGGAAAGATGGAAATAGCCAGGGCGGAGGAAGGACTTGTTTTGGTGAACGAGGTTCTTTTGGAAGAGTATTTATATTCGGTAGTTCCGAGTGAAATGCCATCTTCTTATCCTTTGGAAGCGCTGAAGGCCCAGGCTGTTTGTGCGAGAACTTATGCATACCGGCATATGCAGCATTCGGGGATTGCCGGATTTGGAGCCCATGTGGACGACAGCGCGGGTTATCAGGTATATAATAATATCGCGGAAAATGCACAGAGTACAAAAGCGGTAAAAGAAACTTCCGGCAATCTTTTGTACTATGGCGATGAATTGTGCGGTTCGTATTACTATTCCACTTCCTGCGGATTCGGAACGGATACGGACATTTGGAAATCGGGGGGCAGCGAGGATACTTCTTATTTGCAGGCGAAACGGATCGGCGAAGGAGAGCCGGACTATGATGGAGAGGAAATGGCGGAGGAAGATAATTTTTCTTCTTTTATTTCCCGGACGCATGATTCCGATTATGAAAGCGGCGAAGCCTGGTACCGGTGGACGTACGAATCGAAGGAGGCGGACGGAGACAGACTTCTTGCGGCAATGAAGAAGCGGTATGAGATCAATAACGGATTGGTGCTGACGGAAAATGACGATGGGGAATTTGAAAGCAAACCGGTAAAGAGGCTGGGGAAGGTGAAGGACATTTCCATTATAAAGAGGGGAAGCGGAGGCGTGGCGGATGAATTGCTGATCGAAGGAACGGAAAATACGTTTAAGGTGATATCTGAACATAATATACGCTACGTGTTGAATAACGGAGTGAGCAAAGTGATCAGGCAGGACGGGAGCGAAGTTGCTTCTCCCAGTCTGCTTCCCAGCGGATATTTTTCGATTGCCACTAGCAAAGAAGACGATATTGTGATAGGATATAGTTTGTCCGGCGGGGGATATGGGCATGGAGTCGGCATGTCCCAGAACGGGGCGAAAGCCATGGCAGAAAAAGGATTTCGCTCCAATGATATTCTGACCTTTTTTTATCGTTCCTGCGAGATACGGAATGTCTATGATTCCGGGCAGTGAACGGCAGGTCTGTCTGTGTGCCGGCTGGAAAAAGTGTGGATAGGAATGGAAGTTTATGATAAAAAGATTGATTTATATCGGCAGGGATTTCAGCCGCCAGATGAATAAGAAAAATATAAGCGCATTTGCGGCCAGCACCACATTTTTCCTGTTTTTGTCCTTCATTCCCATGTTGGTGCTGCTTTGCTCCATCATTCCCTATACTTCATTGACGGAAGCCAATCTGATGACATTTATTACGGATTTGACGCCGGATGCGGTGGATTCCCTTGTGGTATCTATCATCAGGGATGTGTATGCAAAGTCGGCAGGAGTGGTTTCCGTTGCGGCGGTGACTACGCTCTGGTCGGCGGCAAAGGGGATGCTTGCCATGAGCCGCGGATTGAATGAAATTAACGATGTGGATGAGGACAGGAATTATGTGGTGGTAAGGGGAATCGCTTCTTTTTATACCGTTTTATTTCTGGTGGTGATTATTCTTTCCCTTGTGGTGATGGTGTTTGGGAACGCGCTTGTGAACGGGGTGATCAGATATATTCCGCAGACGGAGAAAATTTTTGACTTTATGTTGAACTTCCGGCTTTTGTTCGTGCTTGGCGTGATGATCATCGGGTTTGCCATGATGTACGCATACATACCGAATAAAAAACTAAAGTTTACTTACCAGATACCGGGGGCAGTCTTTTCTGCGGTTTTATGGAATGTCTTTTCCTGGGCTTTTTCGATTTATGTGGAAAAGATCAATAATTTCAGCACCTATGGGAATCTGGCGACGATTGTCATTATTATGCTGTGGCTGTATATGTGTATCTATATTATTATGGTGGGAGCTTATGTGAACCGGTATTTTGAGCCGGTGTACCAGTTTTTTTCTTATTATAGGAAAGCAAAGAGGATGGAAAAGGAATAGGAAATCAATAAGAGTCTGGAAATGATTGTTATAGAGTTGGCCGCCGGGGCCAACTCTTTTGTGTTTGGGAAATTATGCTGCCCATTGCAGAATAATGTATGCTTTTTACCGAATATTCTCCTTAGGATCGTCGTCCTCGAATTCGAAAACGCACCGCTCGTAAGCATTGATAATATGGGTATCCTGATATTTGTCATATCGTTTGTGGTTTCTCCCATAGGACATGTGTACATGGCCATGAAGGAAAAATTTGGGCCGGTATTTTTCCAGCAATGTCCGGAATACCTGAAATCCCTGATGGGGCAGATCCCGCCCGTCGTTCAGCTGATAAGCGGGGGAATGGGTAACAAGAATATCAAATCCTCTTTTGCGGAAAAGCTGAAACCATAATTTGGCTACCCGCTGCCGCATCTGCCGTTCCGTGTACTGATGGGGCCCCGGTTTATAACGCATGGAACCGCCGAGGCCAAGAATACGGACGCCCTGGTAAACAAAGATCTGGTCTTCGATGCAGGTGCATCCTTCCGGCGGGAATTTTTCGTATTTCCCGTCATGATTCCCATGTACGTACAATACTGGTACGGTAGAAAGCGTTACCAGAAAGGAAAGATAAAGAGGATCCAGGTCGCCGCAGGAGATGATCAGGTCGATGCCCTCCAGCTTGCTTTTTTCGAAAAAGTCCCATAAATATTTGGACTCTTCATCCGCGATTGCCAGTATCTTCATACATGTGTTACCCTTCCTTTTTTACTCCCTGCTGGTCGATAACAGGTACGGCCTGTTCGTTTAAGTCTTCTTTGGCCGGTATGGTTCCGATGATATTTTCCGCCAGCCAGTCCATGGTCATGATCTCTTCCGGCGAAAGGCTTCTGTCCGGCGAATCGGTGACGAGGCCCGTCTGTGAATATAATATGCCGGAAAAAGGATTGAACTGTTCCGAACAGATGGTGGCTTTTAACAGCTCTGTCAGGCGTTTCGTGCCGATGGGCAGATGCTGGGAACAGATGAGGTCGATCACGCCCGAGGACATGCCCCACCAGTAGTTGATGGCCTTTGTGGAGGCCGGATTGTCGTCATATTTCCATTTTCCGTCCATGATGGTTCGGATAAGCTGTTCGTAGAATTTTCCCCAGTGATGAAGCGGCATGGCAAGATTCCTCGGATAGCCGCCGTTCATATGGTAAAGGCCGAAGAAACGGGAGCCTTCTTCCGGGATTACCATATCCTTGCCGGAAATACAGGAAGGATTGATTTCGTGTATTTTTTCTTCGATATCCCCTTCCTTCATGGTAGACCATTCCAAATAAACCTTTGCCCTTGGATTGATCATTTTTGCCCCGAGGGCGAAGGCATTAATATTGGCGATGGAACCGTAGATCGGATAGTCGGCGATATAGGCCAGCCGGTTGTTATCCGCCATAGCGCCTGCGATGGCTCCCATCAAAAACTTGGCTTCATGCATCCGGGAATAGTAAGTACGGATATACCGGTGGGAGGTGTTCAGGGAACAACTCAGTATACGGGTTTCAGGATGGGCGATCGCTGCCTTCACGCTTGCCTGTACAAAGGCCGGTGTGGTGGTAAAGATCAGGTTGCAGCCCGATGAAATGGCTTCTCCGATCAGAGTATCCACATTTTCCGGCGTTCCGTTTTCATAGCATAAAGTATGGACTTCTTCGGGAAATGTCTGATCCAGATAAAGTCTTCCCAGCTCATGGGCATAGGTCCATGCTGAAGTTCCCGGAGTTTTTTCATATATAAAAGCGATTTTCTGCTTTGTCGAACTGAGAGGAAGCAAGAGATTGAACAGAGGCTTCTTCTCCTGGTTGGGCTGCATCTTCAGGTCGATGTATTTCTCTTCCTGTAAGAGCTTGAATTCTTCCCAACTCTTTACCATCAGTTCTTTCAGGTCATTGGTAGTTTTTTCCTCCATCTTGTCATAACCATGCAAGGTAATAAAGGAGAGGAACGCATCGCCGGGCGTGATATGCAGCTTATTGCCGCCTTTTGCTTTATATTCGGCGCTGAACCGCGTATAAAATGCGCTGAACTTTAACAGGTCCTCGTCCGTCCACATTTCTCCGGGTTCTTTGCCTACGGCTTTTTGCAGTTTGGCAAAGCTGCCCTCCCGGCTGAACCAGATATAGTTGATCGGAGCGCAGCGGTAAAAGTCCATAAATTCATAGTATATTTTATTTTCTTTTTCTTCCGTGCGTCTTGGTACGATGCGGGTCACGTTTCCGGGTATGGAAACGACTCCGAAATATTTCATGACGCTGACCCGTTTGTTCCCTTCCAGCACATAGAATTTGTTCATATATTCATAAGCCTTGATAGGCTCGCGGATTCCTTCTTTAATATGGCTGGTGCTAAGGGCTGACCATTTCTGGGCGAATTCCGAGTTTTCGCGCAGAATAGGCATAAAATTGCCCGCAAAGGAGTTGCTTCTTCCTATTGTTTTTGTTCCTACGATCTGGTCTGCCGGGATCTGGACGAGTCCGAGCGGCTGCTCGGAATAGGAACCTTTCTCGGGCATGATATCGTCAAGAACCTGAAGGGTTGGCTTTACTCCGTGAAGCATGCGTGACTGATAATCTTTTTTTCCTAATCTAAATGCTTTGCTGTATTCTTCTCTTCCCATACTGCCATAATGCCCCCTGATTTTGGATTTTATGCCTTCATTTTACTATAAGCTTTTATTTTAGTAAATAGTGAAGTTCTTTTGAGAAGATATGTTTTCCGGCCTCATAGTTTTTGCCAAAAATATAAGAAAGTGGTATAATGAAAACGGCAGCCGGAGGGGACGGCATGCTGAAATTCGCGTATGGAGGGTATTTATGAGGAGAAGGACAAGAAAGTTAAGCATTAAGATGAAGATACTGTTAAGCACGAGTTTCATGATGGTGTGCCTTTTTTTGGTGCTGGGGGTAAGCTTTTATAAAAGCATGGAAAGAAATATGATCGCTATGGGGGTTGAACAGGCGCAGGTAGCGGCCAAAGTGGCTGTCGGCAAGGTGGATGCTTCCGTGGCGGATCTGCAGCCGGGAGACGAAGAAACGGAAAATTACGAAAGGCTGCTTTATTCCCTCCGGGAAGCGAAAAGCACGTGCAATATGGCTTATTTATATACGCTCAGTACGGATGGAAGCCAGGTTTTTTATGGGATCGATACCGATGAAACGGATGCGCGGAATGCGATTGGCGATGTGTTTGAATATCCGTATGAGGAATTGAGGCCTGTATTTGAAGGGGAGATGTATGTTCAGGATTATATTGATTCTACGGAAGACGGGGATTTGATTACCGTTTACATACCGGTTTTGGACGGGAAGAATCGTGTGGCAGCGGTTCTTGGCAGCGATTATGATGCTTCGGAAATCGTGGAAAGGTTAAACCGTATCAGGCTTTGGATGATACAGATCAGCATCATAGGGGTACTGATAGCTCTTGTGGTAATCCATTTGATTATAAGGACCATTACGAGCAGCTTGTGGAAGGTGAACCAGAAAATTTATGAGCTGGTAAACAGCGAGGGGGATCTGACCCAGAAGCTGCAAGTCCGAACGGGGGATGAAATGGAACTTATGGCGGATAACGTGAATGCGCTGCTAAAATATATCCGCGAGATCATGCTGCATATTTCCGATGATTCCAATAAACTGAATGAGTCAACGAAGATCGTGTTCGGAAACCTGACGAGCGCAGGGGAAAATGTAATGGAAGTTTCCTCTACGATGGAGCAGATGAGCGCCGCCATGGAGGAGAGTACGGCTACCCTGAACCAGATCGGGGAGTCTGTGGGAGAAGTATATACGAATATTAATTATATCGCGGAAAAAGCGGAAACGGGCAACCATCTGACGAAAGATATCAAAGAAAAAGCACAGAAGATATATGATTATGCCGAGGAGGCGCAAGACAATGCCCACACGGTGGTTATGCGATTGGCCGATTCGGTCAATGAGAAAATTAAAAAGTCGAAATCCGTGGGGGAGATCAACCGGTTGACGGAGGATATTATCAGCATTACCGGACAGACGAACCTTTTGGCGTTAAATGCCAGCATTGAAGCGGCCAGGGCCGGGGAAGCAGGAAAAGGCTTTGTGGTAGTGGCCGATGAGATCGGAAAGCTGGCTTCGACTTCGGCAAATACGGCGTCCCAGATTAAACAGATCAGTGCGGCCGTGATTGGGGCGGTAGAAGGGCTTGCCCTGGAGGCGGAGAAAATGCTCCAGTGCATGGAAGAAACCGCTATGGAAGGATACCGCAAGCTGCTTTCCACAAGCCAGGGATATCGCGAAGATGCGGAAAATATCCATGGCATGATGGAAAATTTTGCGGAGGATTCGGAGAGGCTGGAACAGGCGATCAACGATATGAAGGATGCTTTGCAGTCGGTAAGCACGGCTGTGGAAGAGAATGCGAGGGGCGTTGTTAATGTATCCGAAGTTTCCGCGCAGCTGACAGAGAGTATGAGAGATATTGAAAAGAGAGCGGATTTGAATAAGAAGATCGGAGAACAGCTGGCAGCGGAAGTTGGGAAGTTTAAGCTGGAGTAGCGCTTTCCAGGCGTTTTTGGAGAGAAGAAAATTATTTTTTGCTTTTCATATGGATTTATATCCTTTATAATAGACAAGGCGGGGTTTGGCCGGACAGGAGAGAACAATAAACTGGAGAGAAAGCAAGAGTCTGCGTCCGCGCGGCATTCGCAGATTCTTTTATAAAAAAGCGGCGCAGAAATGAGGAAAGCAATGGAAAGAAGAGTAGGAACTATTTCAAGAGGAATCCGCTGCCCGATCATACGGGAAGGGGATGACCTGGTAAAGATTGTCACAGACAGCGTATTGGAGGCGGCGCAGAGCGAAGGCTTCGAACTGCGCGCCAGGGATGTGATTGCGGTAACGGAGTCGGTGGTTGCGCGTTCCCAGGGCAATTATGCGTCCGTGGACAATATCGCGCAGGATGTCAGAGAGAAGTTGGGAGGAGAAACCATAGGCGTTATTTTCCCGATTCTGTCAAGGAACCGTTTTGCCATCTGCCTTCGCGGAATAGCAAAAGGGGCGAAAAAGATCGTGCTGATGCTGAGTTATCCAAGCGATGAGGTAGGGAACGAACTGGTTTCCCTGGACAAACTGGACGATGCGGGCATCAATCCCTACAGCGACCTGCTGACCCTGGAAAAATACAGGGAACTTTTCGGGGAGAATAAGCATCCTTTTACAGGGGTGGATTATGTGCAGTATTATGGGGATATCATTCGCGAAGAGGGAGCCGAGGTGGAGATTATTTTTGCCAATGACTGCCGGAAGATCTTAAAATATACGAAAAATGTGCTGAACTGCGATATTCACAGCCGCGCCCGTACAAAGAAAATCTTGCGGGCATGCGGGGCGGAAAAGGTATGCGGTTTGGATGATATATTGAATGAATCCGTAAACGGAAGCGGATATAATACAAATTACGGACTGCTCGGTTCTAATAAATCCACGGAAAGTTCCGTTAAGCTGTTCCCGAGGGAATGCACGGATCTCGTTATGGATATCCAGAAGGAAATATTGGACCGCGTGGGAAAACATGTGGAAGTTATGGTATACGGCGACGGAGCGTTCAAAGATCCGGTCGGAAAGATATGGGAACTGGCAGACCCTTGTGTATCTCCGGCAAGTACGCCGGGGCTGGACGGCACGCCGAATGAAGTGAAATTAAAATATCTGGCGGATAATGATTTTAAAGATTTATCCGGCGAGGAATTGAAAAAAGCGATTGAAAACCGCATCCGGGAAAAGAAAGACAATCTGGTAGGCGATATGGCATCCCAGGGAACCACGCCGAGGAGGCTGACGGATCTGATCGGCTCCCTTTGCGATCTGACGAGCGGTTCCGGTGATAAAGGAACGCCGGTTATTTTGATCCAGGGTTATTTTGATAATTATGTGAGCTGATAACGTGAGAAGTACTTCTAAAGCTCACAGCAAGGGCTGTTTCGCTAAGAAATACTAAATCTCACGCCAGAGAATGCCCGGAGAACGGGCATTCTCCGCACCGATTTAAGATTCCGCAAGGCGGAATCATGAGGTTGCGTGAGAAGTACTTCTAGAGCTCACAATAAGGGCTGTTTCGTTATGGAGGATTGGAGTGGTCATCGGGATATTGGCGCATGTGGATGCGGGGAAAACAACTTTGTCGGAAGCGATGCTCTATGTCAGCGGAAGCATAAGACGGATGGGCAGAGTGGACAACGGAGATGCTTTTCTGGATAACTTTGAATTGGAACGAAGCCGCGGAATAACGATTTTTTCCAAACAGGCGGTTTTCCGGCTGGGAGATACGGCAGTGACGTTGCTGGATACTCCCGGCCATGTGGATTTCTCGGCAGAGATGGAGCGGACGCTTCAGGTATTGGATTACGGAGTTCTTGTGATAAGCGGCGCGGACGGCGTACAGGGTCATACCCTGACGCTGTGGCGGCTGCTGAAAAAATATGACATACCGGTATTTTTATTCATCAATAAGATGGATCAGGAAGGAACGGACAAAGAAGCGCTGATGGCGGAGCTAAAGGAAAGGCTGCACGAGGAATGCATTGATTTTACAGAGAGGCGGTCTGGCCCTGAAAGACAGAAGTTTTACGAAAACATTGCAATGGCTGAGGAAGAAACGCTGGAGGCTTTTTTGGAACAAGGGAAGATTGCTGAGGAAGAAATCAGGAGACTGATTGCGGAACGGAAAATATTCCCTTGTTTTTTTGGCGCTGCCTTGAAGAAAGAAGGAGTGGAAGAATTTCTTTCCGGGCTGCATAGTTATATCCGTGAAAAGGCATACCCGGAGAGATTTGGGGCAAAAGTATTTAAAGTTGCTCGGGATCATCAGGGCAGCCGGCTGACTTTCCTGAAGGTGACGGGCGGAAGCCTTAAGGCGAGGATGGCCTTAGAGGGAGGCCGGAACGGAAAGGAATGGGAAGAAAAAGTAAACCAGATCCGCATTTATTCCGGGGAAAAATATGATGTAACCGAAGAAGTGCCGGCCGGAAATGTCTGCGCTGTAACCGGGCTGAGCCATACCGCACCGGGGGAGGGATTGGGAACAGAGAGGGAATCCGGCCTTCCGGTGCTGGAACCGGTACTGACCTGCAAAATAGAGCTTCCGCCGGAATGCGATCCCGCCTTGCTGTTTTCCAAGCTGAAAATGCTGGAGGAAGAGGAACCGCAGCTCCATCTTGTGTGGAATGAAGCGCTGCGGGAAATACAGGCGAAAATCATGGGCGAAGTGCAGACGGAAGTCTTAAAATGTCTGATTATGGAACGGTTTGGCGTGGAAGTGGGCTTTGGAGAAGGAAATATCGTATATAAAGAAACGATTGGAAACGCGGTGGAAGGAGTGGGGCATTTTGAACCTTTGAAACATTATGCGGAGGTGCATCTTCTTCTGGAACCGGGGGAGCCCGGAAGCGGTCTTACATTTGCCGCGGACTGCAGCGGGGATATGCTGGAACGGAACTGGCAGCGGCTGGTGCTGACGCATCTGGAGGAAAAGGAACATAAGGGGGTATTGACCGGTTCGCCCATCACCGATATGAAGATCACTTTGGTCGGTGGAAGGGCCCATCAGAAGCACACCGAAGGAGGGGATTTCCGCCAGGCGTGTTACCGGGCGGTACGCCAGGGGCTGATGGAGGCGCGGCCGGTGCTTCTGGAGCCTTATTATGATTTTCGCCTGGAGACGCCGGAAAAAATGATAGGACGCGCCATGGCGGATATGGAACGGATGAATGGAATCTTTGATATGCCTGTTTTACAGAAGGATACGGCAGTTTTGACGGGGGAGGCTCCGGTGGCAGCCTTGCAGGGGTATGCGAAAGAGCTGTCGGCATATACAAAGGGGCATGGAAGACTGTTTTGCACATGGAAAGGATATAAGACCTGCCACAATACGGAGGAGGTCGTAAAGAAAATCGGCTATGAGGCGGAAAGAGATACGGACAATCCCTCCGGTTCCATATTCTGCGCCCACGGGGCGGGATACTATGTGGAATGGGATGAAGTAAAAGATTATATGCATGTGGAAAGCTGTTTTGCCGGAAAAGGATCGGGAGAGGAAGGAGATTTGGCATTGCCGGCGCGCAGGAAGGGCGGAAAAGAGCGGGATACGGATTCCGGCCGGTGGCTGGGAACCGAGGAAGTGGACGCAATTCTGGAAAAAACGCTTTATGCCAATAAAAAGGCCGGCAAGGCGACGGGCAAAAACAGGCCGGGGAGCCATGGGGAAGAACGGAAAAACGGAAATTATGCATCGGGGAATACCCGCACATATGGGCAGGGCGGAAAAGAAAGCGGCAAAAAGGCGGAAAAGAAAGAAAAATATTTGCTGGTGGATGGCTATAATATTATTTTCGCATGGGAAGATTTGAAGGAACTGGCCAAGGCAAGCATCGACGGGGCGAGAGGAAAATTGATGGATATTCTCTGCAATTACCAGGGGATACGGGGATGCCGCCTGATCCTTGTTTTTGACGCTTATCGGGTGCAGGGGCACGATACGGAACTTTTTGATTATCATAATATCCATGTAGTATATACGAAGGAAGCGGAGACCGCGGATCAGTATATCGAGAAATTTGCCTATGAAAACGGAAAGAAAGCGGATATAACGGTGGCTACTTCGGACGGGCTGGAACAGATCATTATCAGAGGACAGGGCTGCGCCCTGCTTTCTGCGAGGGAGCTGAAGGAAGAAATACAAAGGGCTTCGGAAGAGATTCGCGGAACCTACATGGATCGGCCGCCTGGCAGCAGAAATTATCTGCTGGATGCCGCGACGAAAGAAACGCGGGAACAGTTGGACCGGATTCGATAAAATGAAATAAGAAAAGAGGTTAAAAATGAAGAAAAGGCGTTGGGCTGCGCGGGTATTTGGCGCATTGACGGTTTTATGCATACTGGCAGGAATATATTCGGGACGGAGCATGGCGGCGGAAACGGGAAGCCATGTCAGTATATTGTTTACCCATGACATGCATTCCCATATTAACAGCTTTCAGACGGTATATAAAGGGGAAGATGTGAATATTGGGGGATTTGCCAGAATTCAGTCGATCATCAACAGGCAGCGGGAGAAAGATCCGGAGACTCTGCTGGTAGACGGCGGGGATTTTTCCATGGGAAGCTTGTTTCAGACAGTGTATGAGACGCAGGCGTCGGAACTCCGTCTGATGGGGGCCATGGGTTATGATGCGACGACTCTCGGCAACCATGAATTTGATTTTCGCTCGAAAGGCTTGGAAAATATGCTGTATACGGCGGCGGGCAGCGGAGAAGAACTGCCTTCGCTGCTGGTCTGCAATGTGGATTGGACAGCGGCCGGAGAAGAGCAGGAAGAGATCAGAACCGCTTTTGAAGCATATGGGGTAAAGGATTATGTGATTGTGGAAAAAAACGGGGTAAGGATCGCCCTGATCGGCGTATTTGGTGAGGACGCCTTAGCCTGTGCGCCTACCTGCGCCCTTTCCTTCCAAAATCCGGCCGAGGCGGTGGCCGGGACTGTGAAAGAGATCAGGGAAAAAGAAGATGTGGATATGCTGGTCTGCCTGTCCCATTGCGGAACGAATGAAGATAAGAAAAAGTCGGAAGATGAGATAATTGCACAGAAAGTACCGGAGCTGGATCTGATTATCAGCGGCCATTCCCATACGACGCTGGAAGAGCCGTTGGTATATGGGGATACTTATATCGTATCCGCCGGAGAGTATGGGAAGGCAGTGGGTTCCTTTTCCATGGTGAAGGAAGAGGACGGCAGATGGCGGCTGGAGGATTATGAGCTGATCCCTACGACGGAAGAGATCCCCGGGGACGAAGAAATAGAGGAAAAAATTGCTGCTTTTGAAGAAACAATCGATAAAGATTATTTGTCCCTTTTCGGATATACGGCGGATCAGGTGCTGGCCTATAATCCGTATCGGTTCAGCACGGTATGGGATCTGGAGCAGCAGCATACGGAACATAATCTTGGAAATTTGATAGCGGATGCTTATATTTATGCGGTGGAAACAGCAGAGGGATACGACGGAATACCGGTGGATATGGCGGTGGTGCCAAGCGGTACCGTAAGAGATACTTATGTGCCGGGGGATATTACGGTGGAAGACGTTTACAATTCTTTTTCTCTTGGAATCGGAAAAGATGGGATTCCCGGTTATCCGCTGGTCAGCGTTTATCTGACGGGGAAGGAATTGAAGATGGCGGCAGAGATCGACGCTTCGATATCGGATTTTATGAAGACCGCCCGATTGTATATGAGCGGAATGAATATGACTTATAACCCGAACCGCCTGGTTTTAAATAAGGTGACGGATGTCTATTTGACGAGGGGGGATAACGGTTTGGCGCTGCCCGGTGGCGCGGGAGGAAGCCGGGAACGGATCGAACTGGAGGACGATAAGCTCTACCGCGTGGTGGCGGATTTATACAGCGGACAGATGCTCAGCACGGTAACAGATATGTCTTATGGAATTCTGTCCTTAGAGCCAAAGAATGCGGACGGAACTCCGGTGACGGATTTTGAAGACTGCATTATTTATGACGGCGGCATGGAATTGAAAGCATGGGCGGGAATTGCCAAATATATTGCCGCTTTTGAAACAAATGCGGACGGAATCGCCGAAGTGCCGGAGTATTATGCGGGTTCCCAGGGAAGAAAGAATGTGGAAGACGCGAAAGATCTGGGAAGCCTGATGAAAAACCCAAATAAATATGCGGTTATGATCGTGGCGGTTCTTATTCTGGCTGTTGCTATTCTGGCTGCTTTGTTGATCGTCATTATAAAACTGGTGAAAAGGGCAGCGGCAAATGGAAAACGGAATCGGAAAGGGTGAAAGAAATGCAGAGGGATCTGACGCAGGGGCCTATAACGGCAAATTTATTACGGTTTGCCGTTCCGTTGATGATAGGCAATTTGCTTCAGCAATTTTATAATATAGCGGATACGTGGATCGTCGGACAATATTTGGGGGCGAATGCGCTGGCGGCAGTTGGCTCTTCCTATACGCTGATGGTCTTCCTGACCTCTATCCTCCTTGGATTATGTATGGGGAGCGGAGCCGTATTTTCTATTTATTATGGAAAAAGAGATGAAGAGAGGTTAAAATCCTGTATATTCCTGTCTTTTACTTTCATCGGGATCGCGGCGCTGGTTCTGAATGCAGCTGTGTTTGCCGGACTTGGGGAGATCGTCCGGCTGTTACAGGTTCCCGAGTCCGTGGTTCCGTTGATGCAGGATTACCTTTGGGTGATTTTCTGGGGGATTCCCGCCACTTTTTTATATAATTATTTTTCCAATTTGCTGCGGGCTCTGGGGAACTCGGTAACGCCTCTTGTGTTTTTAGGCTGCGCTGCTGCGCTGAATATCCTTCTGGATCTGCAGTTTGTACTCGTATTCCGCATGGGCGTGGAAGGAGCCGCTGCGGCTACCGTGCTGGCTCAGTATCTTTCCGGTGTAGGAATCATGTTCTATACATATTTGCGCTTTCCCCAGCTTCGAATGCAGAGAGAGCATATGAAATGGAGAAAAAATATCCTGCGGGAAATCGCCGGATTATCCTTTTTGACTTGTGTGCAGCAATCTGTAATGAACTTTGGGATTTTGATGGTGCAGGGGTTGGTCAATAGTTTCGGCGCAGGGATTATGGCGGCTTTTGCGGCGGCGGTCAAAATCGATTCGTTTGCCTATATGCCGGTACAGGATTTTGGCAATGCATTTTCCACCTTTGTAGCGCAGAACTACGGAGCGGGAAAAAAGGAGAGGATAGAGGAAGGCATCCGCAGGTCGTCGGCAGCTATATTTTTATTTTGCGCGGTGATCAGCAGCGCGGTCTTTTTGTTTGCCCGCCCTTTGATGATGATTTTTATCCCGCCTTCCGAAACGGAGATCATCAGGGAAGGGGTGCGCTATCTCAGGATAGAAGGAGCTTGCTATATCGGCATCGGACTGCTGTTTATGCTTTATGGGTTCTACCGCGCGGTGCGCAGGCCGGGGATGTCTGTGGTGCTGACGGTTATTTCTCTTGGAACGAGAGTAGTTCTGGCCTATCTCTTGTCAAGTATTTCGTGGATCGGAGTGACAGGCATATGGGTTTCTGTACCCATTGGATGGCTGCTGGCGGATGCGGCCGGGATCGGCTGGTACTGGATGCGGAAACAGGATTTGCTCACTTGATTTCCGGGATTCCCCAAAATTTTTTCTTGATTTTTCTATTCAATGTGCTACAATAAGTTTGTACGGGGATATAGCTAAGCTGGGATAGCGATGCGTTCGCAACGCATAGGCCGCGGGTTCGAGTCCCGTTATCTCCATAAAAAAGAGTTTGCCGGACGGGCAGACTCTTTTTTGTACGCAGGATTGAATATTTTATGACTTTATGATAAGATATCACAGGATGAGAGTGCATTCAAAAATGGCATATATTGTATAGATGTGTATTCGCTTGTCCCAAATAAAATCAGATGAAAGGGAGATGACACATGAAGTCGATCAAATCAAAAATCCAGATTAGTATGTTGTTGGTGGTGCTAGTCAGCTCGGTGCTGATCGGTGTGATTACAGCCCTATTGAACGCCAGCGGAATTGATGATGTTATGACAAAGACTTTAGGCCCGGCTACGCAGATGGCTGCGGACGCCGTGGAATGGAAGATGGGAAACTACTGGACGGCGCTCCAGGAGGCGGCTTCATCTGATATTTTTCGGGAATCTGATCCTGCTGCTCCGGAACTAATTCCAATTCGGGAAGATATTGCTCAGCGCAACGGCTTTCTTTACATTGGAAAAATGGATGCCGGCGGGTTTTCTTCTACGGGGTATAATTACGCCGGGGAAGATTATTTTCAATAGTGCAAGTCCACAATGAAACCTTATATTTCGGATATTATGAACGACGGCCAGCAGATGATCTTTCTGCTGGAAGTACCTATCATTACCAACGACCGCTTTGACGGCGTGGTTTACGGCGGGATCAGTGCTGATTTTCTGTCAGACATTGTGGTCGATTTGGCTATGGGCAGCGACGGTGTGGCCTATGTGCTTGACAACAAAGGTAATGTAATTGGCCATCGGGAAGTTTCTATCGTGGAGGAAGGCTCCAACATGATTGAAGCTGCAAAAACGAACCCGGATGTAGCGGATGTAGCTGCCGTGAACCAGCGTATGATCCAGGGAGAAAGCGGCTTTGGCGCATATAATTTTTATGGAGACAACAAATTTGTGGGGTTTGCCCCTATTGGCGGCAATCAAGAGTGGAGCATCGCTATTGAGGCCAGCCAGAGGGAGTTTAAAACTTCTTTGGATCGAAGCATTATGCTGACAGTTCTGGTAGTAGTTCTTGTTGTACTCGTTACGTTCCCTGTGGCAGTTAAAGTAGGCAGGTCTATCTCCCGCCCAATTCAATCCTGTGTTGTCCGGCTGGAGAAGATGGCTGACGGAGATTTGCACACACCGTCTCCGCAAGTGAAATCTAAGGATGAAACCGCCCAGCTGGCAAGGGCTTTGGAAACCATGCTATGCCGTTTAAATGATGTGGCGCAGGATGTGTCCCATCACTTGGGCAAAATGGCACAGGGGGATTTTCACGAAACTATCACCCGTACATATTGGGGCGACTTTGTGGACATGGAGCAGTCCATTAAGGCAATCCACAGTTCTTTGAAAGATACGCTTTCCCAAATAAGCAAATCCGCAGGAACCGTGGCCAGTGGCGCCGTTCAAGTATCCAGCGGCGCTCAATCTTTGAGCCAGGGAGCTACAGAGCAGGCCAGTGCGATCCAGGAACTTTCCGCTACGGCCGACAGCATTGCGGAGAACGCCAGACAGACGGCATCTGCGGCAGAAGAAGCCGGGCATTTTGTGGAGCAAGCAGGCGCACAACTGGGAGTCAGTATGGATTATGTCCAGGAACTGAACTCCGCTATGGAAAAAATCTCCAGTTCCTCTACGGAAATCAGCAAGATTATCGATTCCATTGAAAGTATTGCGTTCCAGACTAATATTTTGGCATTGAACGCCGCCGTGGAAGCTGCCCGGGCAGGCAGTGCGGGAAAAGGCTTTGCAGTGGTGGCCGAAGAGGTACGCGATTTGGCATCCAAGTCCGATGAGGCTGCCAAAGCCACTAAGGAGCTGATAGAGGGTTCTATCACTGCTGTTGTGGAAGGCGGCCAAGTGGTTGCTAAAGTAACGGAATCGCTGGATAAGACCAGCTCCATTGCGGAAAATGTAACTATTAAAGTGGATGCGGTCGTAGGAGCGATAGAAAATCAGACTACCGCAATCTCCCAAATCACCGAAGGAATTGACCAAATATCTTCCGTTATCCAAAATACTTCCGCCACTTCGGAGCAAGATGCTGCTACCGCACAGGAGTTGTCGGAACAATCCCTGTTGATGAATCATTTAGTACGCAAGTTCCGGCTGAATTAAAAATGAGCATGGCACCACCCGCATATGATATTGATATCATATGCGGGTGGTTTTGGCTTTATGTGACTCTATAGCGCCTTTAGAAACTGTGGAAAGAACCGTTCAGCAGAAGACGATAATTCTTTCCGGCGTGGTTTGAGGGGGGATGCTTCTCGTGGTGGCGCTGTAGTAGACCATCAGAAGATTGTTGCCGATGCCGCAGACATAACGCTGGCCGTTGGCCGTAGTAACACGGGTATTGGGGCTGATATTCAACTGCAGCGGGTTTTCGGAGGAAAGAAGCCTTTCATTAAAGTAAGCGACCATAACATTTTCTCCGGGCTCTGTGCGGGCAATAAAGGCCGCCTGGTATTGCGGAGGATAGATCAGGGGAACCGGCTGGTTCATATCATAGAAAGCGGTTACGCGCATACCGGCGCGCAAAGGAGTATTATCCGTGACATAAGTGCCGGGGGAGAGGACGAAGTTGATCATTCCATCTATGGTGCGGAGGGATATCATCTGGTTGCAGCATTCGCTGCGCAGAGGTTCGATCCGTTCAATAATGCCCGTAATTCCGGTATAATAAGTAGAAGGTTTCATAGAGATTTCCTGATTAATTTTATTATAAAATATGCATTTGCATGGAATATGTGTGGATATGGCTTTAAGGAACCGAAAGGATAAGCGGCACGGATACCCCCATAAGAGAGTCGGCGATAGGCTGCCGGAATGCTTATGGCTGAGAAATACATTTACTTAGATATTTTACAGAGAGGGGCTTGTAAATTTGAGTCAAACGGGTATATTTAGATTAAACAAATCAGTCAAACCAAAATGGTTGGAGGTGGCAGAATGAGCGAAAGATTTCAAGAACTTTCGGAAGAAAAGCAGCTTGCTATTTTACGGGCAGCAACGGAAGTTTTTGCAAAATATGAATATAAAAAAGCATCTACCGATCTGATTGCTTCTAAAGCCGGCGTTTCTAAGGGACTGCTTTTTTATTATTTTCATAACAAAAAAGACTTGTATTTGACAGTATATGAGTATGTAAGGAAAATAGTTACGGAGGGAGTCGCTGATCCCGGGCTTTTTGAAATTACGGACTTTTTTGAGCTTATCACTTACGCTACTATGAAAAAAATCGAAATACTGGCGGAAAATCCATATATTGTAGAGTTTTCAGTGCGCTCTTTCTATTCCGATAAAGAAGAAATCTCCGATGATTTGAAGATGAAAACTACGGAGGGCATAGAGCAGAATTATAAGCAATATTTCAGTAAAATAGATTTCAATAAATTTAAACAAAATGTAGATCCATCGGAAATATTCAAAATGATGTATTGGATCGTTGACGGTTATATCCATGAGCAGCAAATGAAAAATGCACCGCTATGTTTAGATACCATCAGCAAAGCATTTGTAAATTGGACTGAAATGTTTAAACAAATTGCATATAAGGAGGAGTATTTATGAACGCCATTCAAATCGAAAACCTTGTACGCGACTATGGAGGCGGAAAAGGCGTATTTGATCTGTCTTTCCATGTGAACCAGGGGGAAGCTTTTGGCTTCCTTGGCCCGAATGGAGCCGGAAAGACGACGACGATACGTCATTTGATGGGATTTTTAAAGCCGGAATCCGGCAAATGTACGATTGATGGTCTGGATTGCTGGAGCGAAAGGGATAAAGTACAGGCAAGACTTGGTTATATTCCCGGTGAAATCAGCTTTTTTGATGATATGTCGGGTACGGAGTTTTTGAAATTTATCGCAGAATATCGTAAGACCGGCGCGCGGAGCCGTCAGAAGGAACTGCTGGAACGCTTTGAATTAGATCCTAAAAGCAAAATTAAAAAAATGAGCAAAGGGATGAAGCAAAAGCTTGGAATTGTCGCCGCGTTTATGCACAACCCTGATATCCTCATTTTGGATGAACCGACCAGCGGGCTTGATCCGTTAATGCAAAGCAGGTTTGTCCACTTAGTTGCGGAAGAAAAGAAAAATGGCAAAACGGTTTTGATGTCAAGCCATATGTTTGAAGAAGTGGAACGTACTTGCGACCGTATCGGCATTATACGGGAAGGCAGGATGATCGACGTTGATTCTGCCAAAAGGCTGCATGAACGGCATACCCGCAGTTATACGGTAACGCTTGAAGACGAAACTGCCGCCAAAGCGTTTGCTGTGGATTTTGGCGGTATATGCTTTGGGGCAAAAGTGACTGTTACAACGAAACAAAGTCTGGAAGAAATTTTCATGAATTATTATGGAGGCAAAAATGATTAGTATGGCGCTATATAAACGTGAAATGAAAGGAAGCATAAAGCTGCTTATAATTTTTGGCGCAATTATTACCCTGTACGTTTCCATTATCATCAATATGTATGACCATCAAATGATGAAAACATTGGACAGTTTTGTGGAAGCCATGCCGGAGCTGATGGCGTCCGTCGGTATGAAAGCAGCTGCTGTGAACCTTTTGGGATTTATGGTATCTTATCTCTATGGATTTATACTGCTGATTTTCCCGATGCTGTTCTGCATATTGCGCGGAAATGCCCTTATTGCAAAATACGTGGATAAAGGCTCTATGGCTTCGTTGGTTGCCGCGCCTGTGAAACGTAGTGTCATCGCGTTTACACAGATGAAAGTGCTCGTAAGCGGGACTTTTCTGCTCGTTTTTTATGCAACGCTGGTAGAATTGATTTGCGCCGGAAGTGGTTTTCCGGGAGAACTGGATATAACAACATTGCTTATACTGAACGGAGGGCTATTGTGTCTGCATTTGTTTATTGGAGGAATATGTTTTCTTTCTTCCTGCATATTTTCGGATACGAAATACAGCATTGCATTCGGAGCGGGGATTCCAGCGTTTATGTATGTATTGCAGATGCTTGCAAATGTTGGCGGGGATGCGGAAAAAGCAAAGTATTTTACTTTTTTTACTCTGTTCAATCCAGATGGCATCATTGCCGGCGAAGGCAGTGCGGTAGTTGGCATATTTGTTCTTTTGGCAGGAGCCGTTCTTTTGTATGCATCGGGAATTATGGTGTTTGAAAGAAAAGATTTGCATATTTAAGTATGGCTGGGACAGGACGGAAAAAGTCATCCTTACCGAAATTCATTCCTATTGTGCAAAAATAATGTTATAATCTTTAAAATAATAAAGTATGGAAAGGGAAAAATAATGAGAATAGGAACAGGGTATGATGTGCATAGATTGACGGCAGGAAGAGATCTGGTGATCGGAGGGGTCAGAATACCTTATGAAAAAGGACTGCTCGGCCATTCCGATGCGGATGTGCTGCTGCACGCTATTATGGATGCGTTGCTTGGTGCGGCGGCTCTCGGCGATATCGGCAAGCATTTTCCGGACACGGATATGGCTTATCAGGGGATATCATCGGTAAAACTGCTGGAACATGTAAAAGAGTTGTTAGAAGAGCAATGCTTTTTGATCGAAAATATTGATGCGACCATCATCGCACAGGCGCCGAAGATGCGTCCGCATATTGATACGATGAGGGAGAATATTGCAAAGGCGCTGGAGATTGAGATATCTCAGGTGAATATAAAAGCTACGACGGAAGAGGGGCTTGGATTTACCGGAAGAGGGGAAGGGATTTCTGCCCAGGCGGTCTGTTTGTTGACCAGTCCGGTTAATTATTATACGGAAGATGTGACGGATCAGGGCAAATGCGCAGGATGCGGAGGATGCCCGAAAAAGTAAGAAAAGGGAACGGGAAATGGAAGAGATGATTAAGATCGAGGAACTGGAAGGGGAGGACTGCCTGAAACTGCGGGATCTCTGGGAAGAGGTGTTTTGGGAGGATTCCCAGGCATTTACGGATTACTATTTCCAGGAAAAAGCGGTGCGCAACCATGCTTTTGCATTGAAAAACGGACAGGAATATGTTGCGATGCTCTATTTGTCCCCTTATCCGGTGATGCTTCGGGCAGGGAAGCAATTCGTATGCCGGGAGATCAATTATATAGTAGGGGTGGCTACAAAAAAAGAATACCGCCACAGAGGTTATATGGACAGGCTTTTAAAGGAAGCGCTTGCTTTTATAAGAGCCAAAGGTCAGCCGTTTGTTTTTCTGATGCCCGCAGATCCCCGGATTTATATGCCCTACCAGTTCACATATATTTATGACCGAGGGATTTATCGGATGAGAGCAGAAAATAACTCCCCGGAGATCCGGTCCCTGACAGAAGAGGAATTCCATATTTTGTCGGACTGCGCTTCTTCTTTTCTCAAAGAACATTGTGATGTTTTTATCCGAAGGGACAGTTTGTACTATCGGGGAATGGAAAAAGAACTGCGGGTTCAGAACGGGGGAATTTGTTTCAGGGCTGGTACCGGCAAAGAGGCGGAAGGTTATTTTTTTTATACGGAAGAAGAGGGCAAAGGGGAAATCTTAGAGGCTGTGCTGCCAAAAGGGGACGGGGAATGGAGCATATATAATTCAGGAAAGAAAGAACCGGCAATTATGGGAAGGATTGTGGACGTAAAATCCATGCTTTCTTTGATGCGCGCGAAAAAGGAAGAGATTTTCTGGTCTATGTTAATAAAAGATCCTATTTTCCCGGAAAACGAAGGGATTTGGAAATGCCGCGTAACTGTTGGCGAGGCTTTTATAAATAAGGAAGAAAAAGGTGTTTTGGACGGAGGCAAGCAGCCGGGATATGAATGTGAGGCGGGAATTGAGCAGCTTACCGCATGGGTATTCGGATATAAAGAAGCAGAAGAGAGCTTTCGTTTTTCCGATAAGGAGGACAGAGAGGCGACCATATGCAAATTGAGAGGAATCCGGCGGCTTTGCCGTGTTTTTATTAATGAAATCGTATGAAGAGAAAGGCATAGTTATTTAATATGGAAGAAAAGGAAAAAGCAATTTTAGTAGGAGCGGATACCGGAGAAGATGAGAATTTTGAACGTTCCATGGAAGAACTGGGAGAACTGGCAAGGGCTTGCGGTATGTCGGTGGAGGGAACGGTAACGCAAAAGATGGACAGTATCAACAAGGCATTTTATATAGGCACAGGAAAAGTGCAGGAAGTAAGGGAATATGCGGAAGCGCTGGAAGCCGATATTATTCTGTTCGACAATTCGCTGACGCCTTCCCAGTTGCGGAATTTGCAAAAAGAGACGGGAAAGCCGGTGATGGACCGGACAGCGGTGATTCTTGATATTTTTTCCAATAGGGCCAGGACAAGGGAGGCAAAGCTTCAGGTGGAAACGGCGAGGCTTCAATATTTGATGTCCCGGCTTGTCGGCATGCATGACGCGTTGACGAGACAGGGCGGAGCCAGCGGAAGCATGAGCAGTAAGGGAGCCGGGGAAAAGAAACTGGAGCTGGACAGGCGGAAGATAGAAAAAAGGCTGGCCCAGCTGCGCCGCGAACTGGAAGAAGTGGAGAAAGAACGCGAGAACCAGAGCAAACGGAGGGCGGGGTCAAGGATACCGAAAGTTTCTTTGGTAGGATATACGAATGCCGGAAAATCCACTTTGATGAACGCCATGATCGATAGATATATGCAGGATGAAGAAAAGAAAGTTCTGGAAAAGGACATGCTTTTTGCCACATTGGACACAACAGTAAGAAATATCGATATGGGAAACCGGCGGGAGATACTATTGGCCGATACGGTAGGATTTATCCATAAACTTCCGCATGGGCTGGTCAAGGCATTCCGTTCCACGCTGGAAGAGGTGAAGAACGCGGATCTGCTTCTTTATGTCGTCGATTATTCCGACCAGGAATATCAGCAGCAGATCAAAGTGACGGAAAAAACGCTTCTGGAAATTGGTGCAGCGGATATTCCGGTTATTTATGTTTATAATAAAGCGGATCTTTGCGATATGGAACAAATTCCAAGGGTTATGAATGATAAAATCTATATGTCAGCCAGAACGTCCCAGGGATTGGAAGAGCTTGCGCAGATGATTGTGGAAAAAGTATATGCCGATTATGTGCAGACGGAATTTTTGTTTCCTTATAACAGGGGAGGGGAGACGGCTTATTTTATGGATCATGCGCAGGTGCTGGAACAGGAATATATGGAAAACGGAATCCGCTTGAAAGTAAATTGCCATCGGGCCGACATAGGAAAATATGAAGAATTTCTGGTAAAGTAAAAGTTTATAAGAAAATTATTCCAAAAATATTGCTATTTTGGGATAAAATTTGTATAATATATATAAATAGATTCGTTGATTGGGAAAGGCACTAGAAAGACAGCAAAGTCATAGAATATAATAAATTGACTTTGGGGGCGCCTTTTGAAAACCTTTCAGAAACCTTTAACCGCAGAAGAAGAAGCCCGTTATATTCAGATGCTGCAAAAAGGAGGCAGTGAAAAAGCCAAGGAAGCAAGGGAGATTCTTATTGAACGCAACTTACGCCTGGTTGCCCACATTGCCAAGAAATACCAGAACGTGGACGAGGAAATGGAGGATCTGATATCGATAGGAACTATAGGGCTTATTAAAGCGGTTTCTTCTTTTGACTCCAGCAAGGGCAAGCTGAGTACCTATGCATCCAGATGCATAGACAATGAATTGCTGATGTTGCTGCGTTCCAAAAAGAAGACTTCGAAAGAAGTATCGCTCTATGAACCGATCGGCACAGACAAGGAGGGCAACGAGATCAACCTGCTGGATATTATAGAGTCGGAACAGGTTGATGTGATAGGCAGGATGGAGTTTGCCGTTAATTTAAAAAAACTTGGGAAGATTTTGCAGAATCTGGAGGAAAGGGAGAAAGAAATTATTTTTTTGCGGTATGGGCTTGCCACAGGGAAGGAAGTTACGCAGAGGGAAATAGGGGAAAAACTTGGGATATCCCGCAGTTATGTATCGCGAATAGAAAAAAGGGCGCTGAACAAGTTAAGAAAAGGGTTTGAAAAAGAGTAAGGACGACAGATAAGGGAGGAGCAATATGCTTTTTGTCAAAACGGACAGATTAAAACAAGGAATGAGACTGGCGAGGCCGATCTACAACAAAGACGGGGTTTTGCTTTATGAACGTAACTCCAAACTTACGGTACAGGGTATCCAGAGTATAAAGACGTTTGGTTTGCTGGGGCTGTTTATATTGGAGCCTGCGGAGCCGGTACCTCCGATGACTCAGGAAGACATTTTATTCGAGCGCTTTCAAACTATGACGGTATTTGCTCTGAGGGAAGAGTTGAATAAGATAAAGCAGGATAAAAAGAAAGGCAATAAGCTCCATGTGATTGTGAATAATATTATGCACAGATATGGAAGCAAGGACAATAAGATCAATTTTATCCAGAATCTGCGCAGCAGAGAAGATTACATATATAAACACTCGTTAAATGTGGCTATTCTGGCCGCCATGATGTCCCATGTTCTGAACATAAAAAGGGAAGACCAGATGAATATTATTACCGCAGCGCTGGTTCATGATGTCGGGAAGATGTCCATACCGCCCGCTGTGGCAAAAAAAGATAATTGGAATGAAGATGAACTGGAATTAGTCGCCACTTATGAACAGGCCGGTTATGAACTGATCGGCAATATATTTTACGGAGAACCTTCCGTGAAGAGGTTGTGCGTTCAGATGAACAAGGCCTTAAAAGGCGCAGAGGATATCCGTGGAAAACTCTCCCTGGGAGCCAAGGTTCTGATGGTGGCTGAGACTTACGATACGATGACAGCGATGCGGCTGAATCTGCCGCCGGAGTCCGAAGTAGTGACGCTCAGGTATCTGCTGGATCGTTCGCAGATATATGATCCCGCCATTGTGGATGCGCTTGTTCAGTCCATCAATATTCTGATACCAGGAGTCAGCGTGGAATTGAGTACGAGGGAAAAGGCCATTGTTATTCGAAATAATGAGGATAATGTATTAAGGCCCATGGTATTAGGATTTAAGGACAATAATATTATTGATTTGGAAGATAAAAATTATAAAGATATAGAAATTACGGATATTATGAAAACAATGGATAACCGTTATGTGATCGATACTCAGACGCTGATCGACAATGGTTTCCATGTGCCGGTACCAAAAGAAGCGGAGATGCATATAGGAATCGCTCAGGAAGAAGCGCAGGAAGGTGCGGCAGCAGAAGCATATGAATTGAAAAAGTTTGATCCGGAAGACTTCGATAGGGAAGAGGAGAGCGAAGAAACAACGGACGAAACAGCGGATAAAATGACAGAATAAGCAATCGCCAATTATATTTCCAATTACGGCCGGCATTCGTCCGGCCGTATGGAAATCTATCATTTCAACGGGAATTCTCCCGATATTTTTCACAAAAACAAAACGGAAAATCAGAACCAAAATTAGGAGGATGGTCATGTTCAGTACAATTACATCGGCAATGATCTCTGGCGTGGAACCTGTTTTTATCCACGTGGAGGTAGATATTGCCCATGGTCTGCCCGGGTTTATGCTGGTGGGCTATTTGAGCGGGGAGGTGAAGGAAGCTGGGGAACGTGTGAGGGTTGCGCTGAAAAATACGGGGATTGTCTTGCCGCCTATGCGCATTACGGTCAATTTATCTCCGGCGGGCATGCGGAAAGAAGGGACGGCTTTTGATCTGCCGATTGCGGTGGGCATTCTGAAAGCCCTTGGGCATTTGCCTGGGGACAGTACGGAAGGGATGCTGGTCATAGGAGAACTGGGATTGAGCGGAAGAGTCAATCCGGTAAGAGGAGTACTGCCTTTGGTGAAAAAGGCAAAAGAAGAAGGATATGGGCGCTGTCTGCTTCCGGCGGGGAATTATGAGGAAGGAAGGCTGATTGAAGGGGTGGAAATTATAGGAATACCGGATATAAACGGTGCCATGGAATATCTGAAATGGGGTAAGAACCGCGAAGAACCGAAGGAAGCAGTGCCGCCGGACGGGCGGAAAAGCAAAGCGGACAGGGAGAAAATACCGGATTTTTCAGAAATCAAAGGACAGGCAGCGGCAAAGAGAGCGGCGGAAATTGCGGCTGCCGGGTTCCATAATCTGCTTTTGACGGGGCCGCCCGGTTCAGGAAAAACCATGATAGCCAAAAGAATTCCGGGCATCCTGCCGCCGCTGACAGAGGAGGAAAGCCTGGAAGTATCTTCTCTCTACAGTATTGCAGGACTTCTGTCCAATGGCCCGTCTCTGATCAGGCAGCGCCCTTTTATGAATCCCCATCATACGATAACGGCTCAGGCGCTGGCGGGCGGGGGAAATTCGGCAAAGCCCGGTATGATAAGCCTTGCCCATAAAGGCGTATTATTTATGGATGAATTGCCGGAATTTAAAACGAGCGTGATCGATATGCTCCGGCAGCCATTGGAGGAAAAAGAGATACGTATTGTCCGTTTGGGGGGAGACTATACATTTCCGGCGGACTTTATGCTGGTGGCGGCGATGAACCCATGCCCTTGCGGTTATTATCCCGATTTGGGAAAATGTACATGTTCCCTGTCGAAAATCAAAAGATACCAGGGGCATATTTCCGGGCCGGTGCTGGATCGGATTGATTTATGTGTCGGAGTATCGGGAGTTACGGCAAAACAGTTATCGGAGAAAAAGGAAGAAGAAACGAGCGGGCGCATACGGGAACGGGTTCTGGCGGCAAGAAAGATGCAGGAGGAGCGGTACAGGGACAAGCCCTACCGGTTTAACGCCCTGTTGCCCCAGGCCGATTTGAAAGATTATTGCAGGCTGGGAAAAAAAGAGGAACATCTTATGGAGAAGGCCTTCACCATGCTGGGGATGAGTGCCAGATCTTACTGCCGCATCCTGAAGACAGCGCGCACAATTGCGGATCTGGATGGGAGCGGGGATGTGAAAGGAATTCATATAGAAGAAGCGCTGGAATATAAGACAGGAGAAGCGAGGAGGAATATTGAAAGATCAAAACAGGAAAAATAATGGGCAAAAGGAAAATGGGCAGGAGAAAAATGCCCAAGGGGACAGTGGATGGAGAGAGGCGTCAAAGGATCATTGGGAGCAGCAACAGCCGTATATCCATTGGATGGCGGGGGTGGACGGAATTGGAAGCCGTACTATGGAAAAATTGATACAATATGCCGGTTCGCCCAAAGAAGTATATGAAATGACTGCATCGGAGACGGAGAAAATCATTTCTGCCAGAAAGGCGGCTGCCTTGGAGGAAGCCAGGAAGCGTGGGGGTGCTTTGGAAAGATACCGGGAAATGGAAGAGAAGGGCATCCGGTTTTATTCCTTATATCATCCCCGCTATCCCAGCCGTTTGAGAAATATCCCGGACAGCCCTTATGGAATTTATGTGGAAGGGGAACTGCCGGAGGAGGGGATTCCTTCGGTTGCGGTTATCGGTTCAAGGCAGTGTTCCGGCTATGGGCAATTCATGGCGGAATTATGCGGAAAAGAGCTGGCGGCGGCTGGAATTCACATAATCAGCGGTATGGCAAGAGGAATTGACGGCATCAGCCAGAGGGCGGCGCTGGAGGCAGGAGGAAAAATATATGCGATTCTTGGAAGCGGCACCGATATATGCTATCCTTCCGAAAACCGTTCTATTTATGTGGGGGCAAAAACAAGCGGCGCGGTAATCTCGGAATACCCTCCCGGCACCTCTCCGTCTCCGCTGCTTTTTCCGCGCCGAAACCGTATTATCAGCGGCCTTGCCGATCTGGTATTGATTATAGAAGCAAGGCGCAGAAGCGGTACATTGATTACGGCGGATATGGCGTTGGAACAGGGGAAAGACGTATATGTTGTCCCTGGGCGCATTACGGATGATCTAAGCCAGGGCTGCCATCAGATGTTAAAACAGGGCGCGGGCCTTTTTACTTCGGTAAAGGATATGCTGGAAGAGGCCGGTCTGTCGGTTGGAATAAAGGGGAAAGCTGAAAATGCAGACAGCTTTTTTGGGCAGAGTGTTAAAAATCCTCCGCAGGATGAAGAGGATCAAGTCTCAAGGAAGGTTTTGGCTGCTTTGGATTTTTATCCCAGGGACATTGACTGCCTGATGAGGGAGACGCGGATGGATTACAGGCTTTTGGTGCGCACTTTGTCAAAGCTTTGTATGGAAGGAAAAGCTGACCGCCTGACTGCCGGACAATTCATTAAGAAAATATAAAAAATTAGAAAAATTCTATAGCGCGCTAATTTCTATGCACAATAAATATGAATTTTTCATAATATGACTTGCAACTGATAAAAAATTATTGTATAGTGATGCAGGTTGAATGCAAAATTGATAAACGCTGCGGTTCTTTTATTTTGTAAAACGCGCTGCTGAATAAATAGGAACGGAAGGCATGGAGGGTATTTATGGCAAAGTATCTGGTAATTGTGGAATCCCCCGCAAAAGTAAAGACAATTAAAAAGTTTTTGGGAACTAATTATGAAGTGGCAGCCAGTAACGGGCATGTAAGGGATCTGCCGAAGAGTCAGTTAGGAGTGGATATCGAACATGGTTATGAGCCGAAATATATTACCATCCGGGGAAAGGGGGATATCCTTGCCAATCTTCGGAAAGAAGTAAAGAAGGCGGAAAAAATATATTTGGCGACAGACCCTGACCGGGAAGGGGAAGCGATTTCCTGGCATTTGTTAAAAGCCTTGAAGCTGGAAGGGAAAAAAGTATATCGTATTACATTTAATGAGATTACAAAGAATGCGGTAAAAGAGTCGTTGAAAAATGCCCGGGAAATCAATATGGATCTGGTGGATGCACAGCAGGCGAGAAGGATGCTTGACCGTATGGTAGGGTACCGCATTTCACCGTTGCTTTGGGCAAAGGTAAAGAGGGGGTTAAGCGCAGGAAGGGTGCAGTCCGTGGCGCTGCGCATTATTTGTGACAGGGAAGAGGAAATCAATGAGTTTATCCCGGAAGAATATTGGACGTTGGATGCGCTTCTTCGCGTTCCTGGTGAAAAGAAGCCTCTCGTGGCCAAATATTATGGGACGAAAGAAGGAAAGGCAAATATTTCTTCCGGGCAGGAACTGGATACAATTATAGAGGAGCTGAAGGGCGGCAGCTATATGGTGTCAGAGGTGAAAAAGGGAGAGCGGACAAAGAAACCGCCGCTTCCGTTTACGACCTCGACTTTACAACAGGAAGCGAGCAAGGTGCTGAATTTTTCCACGCAGAAAACAATGCGTATCGCTCAGCAATTATATGAAGGAATTGATATTAAAGGGAATGGAACCGTAGGTATTATTACTTACCTTCGTACCGATTCCACCAGAGTATCGGAGGAGGCAGAGAAATCTGCCAGGGAATATATCGTCGGAGCATATGGAGAAGAATATGCGGCACTATCGGCAAATGAAAGAAAAACAGATAAAAAGATACAGGATGCCCATGAGGCCATCCGGCCTACGGATATTGCCAGGACTCCGCTCCAAATGAAAGAATCCCTTTCCAGAGAGCAGTTCAGACTATACCAGCTGATATGGAAAAGATTTGTGGCAAGCCGGATGAATCCTGCGAAGTATGAAACCACGTCGGTAAAAATAGACAGCGGACGCCACCGCTTTGCGGTATCCGCCTCAAAGATGCTGTTTGACGGTTTTATGAGCGTATATACGCAGGAAGAGGAAAAGGAAGAGGGAAATATGCTGGTGAAGGGGATCGATAAAGGGACGGAGCTTCAATTTGAGAGCTTTGACAGCAAGCAGCACTTTACCCAGCCGGCACCTCATTATACGGAAGCTTCCCTCGTAAGAGCCTTGGAAGAACTGGGCATTGGGCGTCCGAGTACCTATGCGCCTACAATAACGACGATACTGGCAAGACGGTATGTGGCAAAAGAAAATAAAAATCTTTATGTAACGGAACTTGGAGAAGTCGTCAATCATATGATGAAAGAAGCGTTTCCGAGTATCGTGGACGTGAATTTTACAGCGAACATGGAGGCCCTTCTGGATGGAGTGGAGGAAGGAACGGTAAACTGGAAAACTGTGATTTCCAATTTCTATCCGGATCTGGATGAGGCTGTGCAGAATGCGGAAAAAGAGCTGGAGCATGTGAAAATAGCGGATGAATTATCCGATGAGGTATGCGATATCTGCGGCAGACAGATGGTGATCAAATATGGGCCTCATGGAAGATTTCTTGCCTGCCCCGGATTTCCGGAGTGCCGGAATACGAAGCCCTATTTTGAAAAAATAGGAATTGCCTGTCCGTTATGCGGAAAAGATATTGTTCTGAAAAAGACGAAAAAGGGGAGGAAATACTATGGGTGTATCGATAATCCGGAATGCGGCTTTATGGTTTGGCAGAAGCCTTCCGGTCAGAATTGCCCGCAATGCGGCTCTATTATGTTGGAAAAAGGGGCAAAACTGGTATGTTCCAATGAAAACTGCGGCCAGGTAATGGAAAAAGTCAGCCATTAACAATTTTAGGAAAAAACATATTAAAGTCTGAAATTGTTTGGAAAATAATTGAATTTAAAAAAAATTCGCCCTGATATCGTTGATATTGAGAAAATATTATGTTACAATAAAAAAACAGGCAATGCAGAAGGGGAACGCGGAGGTAAGCTCATGAGTAGTGTACAGTTGTTGGATAAAACGCGCAAGATAGGGAAGTTGCTGCATAATAACAGTTCAAGCAAAGTGGTTTTTAACGATATTTGCAATGTTTTATGTGAGATTTTATCCTCCAACGTGCTTGTGATCAGCAAAAAGGGAAAGGTACTCGGGGTAGGAGCCGCATCGGGAGTCGATTCGATTAATGAACTGATTGCGGAAAAGGTGGGCGGCTTTATTGATGCCATGCTGAATGAACGAATGCTTGCCGTGCTGTCCACAAAAGAAAACGTGAACTTGGAAACTCTTGGTTTTGAAAGTACGGATGTGAGGAAGTTCCAGGCGATCATTACTCCTATCGAAATAGCGGGTGAACGGCTGGGAACGCTTTTCATTTATAAATGCGACCAACAATATGATATAGACGATATTATCCTTTGCGAATACGGAACTACGGTGGTGGGACTCGAGATGCTGCGCGCGGTGAATGAGGAAAGCGCGGAGGAAAGCAGAAAACTGTCGGTGGTACGTTCTGCGGTAAGCACCTTGTCCTTTTCGGAGCTGGAAGCGATCACCCATATCTTTGATGAACTGGGGGGGATGGAAGGAATTCTGGTGGCGAGCAAGATTGCGGACAGGGTTGGAATTACCCGTTCGGTGATTGTAAATGCGCTGAGGAAGTTTGAAAGCGCGGGAGTGATCGAATCCCGTTCTTCAGGAATGAAGGGAACATATATCAAAGTTTTAAACGATGCAGTGTTTGATGAAATTCAAAAGCTAAAGGAAGAAAATAGAAATAAATAGATGGCATGGATGCTGTCTGAGTATAAAAGGATTTAGGAAATTAGTCATAAATCCTTTTTTATTATAAAAAAAATCTTGTCTTTTTTTATAAATTATTTATAATAGAAGAGAATGGTCAGTAATATTTTTAAATAGACTGTTGTAAAAAGGAGAGTATAATGTTTAATACGAGTGTGTTTGATTATATTAATGTACTGCAGAAAACGGCTGATGCGGCTTGGATTCGTAATGATGTTATTGCCAATAATATAGCGAACGCTACTACGCCCGGCTATAAAAGGCAGGATATTGCTTTTGAGGATGAACTGTCCAAGGCATTGAGGCATTCCAGATATAAGTCGATGGATGCGAAGGTGGCTGATTTGAAGATGAACCGGCTCAAACCCCGCACCTATACGGATTCGGCTAACTATTCGTACCGTATGGATGGCAATAATGTGGATATTGAAACGGAAAACGTAACATTGGCGGCGAATCAGTTGAAGTATAACGGGTTGACGGAATGTTTGAATCAGGAATTTAAAAATCTTCAGATGGTTATGAAATAAAAGTGAGGAGAAGGGTATATGAGTATTTTTTCATCGTTTAATATTAATTCATCCGGTTTGACGGCACAGAGATACCGTATGGATATTATTTCACAGAATATCGCCAATGCGAATACGACGCGTACTGCGGACGGAACGCCTTATCGAAGAAAGGTAGTTACTTTTGCGGAAAAAAATTCCCATACGCCGTTCAGCCGTGTGCTGAGGTCGTCAAGGGATAAATATTCAGGAGACGGTGTAAAGGTAGACGGGGTACATGAAGATATGCAGACAGATCTGACAATGGTATACGATCCGTCGCATCCGGATGCGGATGAGAATGGATATGTGATGTATCCTAATGTGAATATCATTACGGAGATGACGAATATGATAGACGCCAGCAGGGCGTATGAAGCGAACTCTACCGCCTTTAATGCCAGCAAGGCGATGGCAATGAAAGGATTAGAAATCGGAAAGGCATAATAATAAATAAGTAAAAGGGTCTTAAAATGGAGGGAAATATGGATATTTCATCACTTTACAGCATAGGGTCGCCGGCGGTCAGACAGGCGGCTGAAAATAGTCCGATTGGAAAGAAAGTACTGGAAAAACCAGATTTGTCTTTTGATAGTGTTTTCAAAAAAGCAGTAGAGAATATAAATACCACTAATAGTTATCTGTCAGATATGGAAAATGAGGAAATCAGGTGGGCGCTGGGAGAGACGAACAGCACCCATGAGTTATCTGTTGCAATGAACAAGGCCGCAACGGCGTTGCAGTATACCGTCGCGGTTCGCGATAAATTGCTGGAAGCATATAAAGAACTTATGCAGATACAAATCTAAAAAAATCTGATAAAGAAAATCAGATAAGGAGACTTAACGATGGCAGATAGATTGAAAGGGCTTTTGAACAAAGTTCTTGAATGGTGGAATAGATTTACAGCAAAACAAAAAACGATAATTGTTTCTGCTGCTGCGGGCATTGTATTGACGATTGTAATTATTGCGACGGTGCTTACCAGGCCGCAATACGTATCCCTGATACAATGCGAAACGACGAAACAGGCGTCGCAGGTGGTGGAATTACTGGAGGGAGAGGGGATCACCCACACGGTATCCAGCGACGGGCTGCAAGTGAAGGTGCTGGAAAGAGAGGTGTCGAATGCCGAACTTCTTCTGGGAGCGAATGATATCCGTTCCGATACATATAGCATTGATAAGGTGACGGATGGAGGCTTCGGCACAACCGAGTCGGATAAACAGAAAAAATATCAGCTTTACATGGAAAACAAATTGGAAAAACAGTTTATCGGCATGTTTTCCGCGGTTAAGAGCGCGAGGGTAGAACTTTCTATTGCTGAGAATGACGGAACGCTTATCGCTTCGGAAGAAGAGTCTTTTGCCAGTGTGGTATTGGAACTGGACGGCGAGTTTACAAGCGATAATGCGGCATATCTGGCCAGAGCGATAGCTACGGCGATCGGCAATAAGACGACAAACAATATTGTAATTATGGATGCGGAAGGGAATATGCTCTTTTCCGGAGACGAGAATTATACAATGTTAGGAGTGGCTACTTCCCAGCTCAACGTAAAAGCACAGGCTGAGAATCTTGTAAAAAATGAAGTGAAGAGAGTTTTGCTTGGAACCAATGAGTTTGACAATGTGGAGGTTGCAAGCAATTTGTCGTTGGACTTTTCCTCAACGGAATCAACGGAACACCAGTACACGCCGGCAGACGGGCAATCACAAGGGTTGTTGAGCCATGAGGATATTTTCAGTTCGGAAAGTACGAATTCCAGCGGAGGCCCTCCGGGAACGGACTCCAATACGGAAAACAACACTACGTATCAGTTTCAGAATTCGGCGGACAGCAATGAAACAGTGAGCGAGCAGTCCAGAGATTACGTACCGAATGAAACGATTACAAATAAAAGCATTCCGGCTGGTCTGATCGTCTACAGTGAATCTTCTATTTCCATTACTGCGATTGATTATAATGTGGTGAGGGAAGAGGATGCCAGCAGCCAAGGGCTTCTTGACGGTATTACGTGGGATGAGTACAAGGCATCGAACCAGGGAAGAACCAAGATAGATGTGGATCAGGATTTGTACAGCGTCGTTGCAAATGCGACGGGAATTAGTACAGATAGTATTACAATCCTGGCATACCGGGAAAATGTGTTTTTTGACCGGGAAGGTCTTAACATATCCGCTGCGGATGTCGTACAGGTTGCTTTGATTGTGGTGATACTGGCCTTGCTTGGATTCGTTATATTCAGAAGCATGCGCGGAGAGAAAGAAGAAGCGCAGGACGAAGAGCTGTCGGTGGAATCCCTGCTTCAATCGGTTCCTGATGACAAGGAAGATATTGTTTTTGACGATCAATCCGAGACCAGGAAGCTGATCGATAAATTTGTGGATGAAAATCCCGAAGCGGCTGCCAGTCTGCTGAGAAACTGGCTCAATGAGGACTGGGGGTAGAAGATAATGGCCAGAGCCACAGATGAGAAGATTACAGGTCTGCAAAAGGCGGCGATTCTTTTAATTGCTTTGGGGCCGGAGCGATCGGCTTTGATCTTTAAACATTTAAAAGAAGACGAAATTGAAGAACTGACGTTGGAGATCGCGAATACAAGAAGCGTTACACCGCAGTTAAAGGAAGAAATTATAGAAGAATTTTATCAGGTATGTTTGGCACAGCAATATATCGCAGAAGGCGGTATCGGCTATGCGAAGGAATTGCTGGAAAAGGCGCTCGGTTCGGACAAGGCGATGGATGTAATCAGCAAGCTGACGGCATCGCTCCAGGTAAAACCTTTCGAATTTGTAAGGAAAACGGATGCATCCCAGCTTTTGAACTTTATTCAGGATGAACATCCGCAGACGATCGCGCTTATAATGTCATATTTGTCTCCGGCACAGTCGTCGATGATCCTTTCCGCGCTTCCGCCGGAACGTCAGGCAGATGTGGCAAAGCGTATTGCAGTGATGGACAGAACGAGTCCGGATGTTATCAAAGAGGTGGAGAAAGTATTGGAATCAAAGCTGTCAACTTTAGTAAATCAGGACTACACTATTATTGGTGGTGTAGATGCAGTGGTAGAGATTTTGAATACGGTAGACAGAGGTACGGAAAAACATATTATGGAAACTCTGGAAATCGAAGAGCCGGAATTGGCAGACGAAATCAGGAAAAAGATGTTCGTATTCGAAGATATCTTGCTGCTTGATGACAGGGCGATACAGAGGGTACTCAGAGATGTGGATAATAATGACCTGGCGATTGCCCTTAAAGGCTCCAACGAGCAGGTGCAGAATGCAATTTTCAACAATATGTCCAAACGTTTGGCCGTAATGATCAAAGAAGATATGGAATTTATGGGTCCTGTCCGTATGAAGGATGTGGAAGAAGCACAGCAGAAGATTGTTAATATTATTAGGAAACTGGAAGATTCCGCTGAAATTGTTATTTCCAGAGGCGGAGGTGATGAGATTGTTGTATAATTATAATAACAATAATAACAGTTATAACAATATATATAAATTTCATCAGGTGAATCTTCAGTCCGATGATATGCTTCTTATCGATAATAATGAAAAAATAGCGAAAAAGATTGATTCTTTAGGATCTCAGATGATGAAGGATGGAAGATTCGATGGAAACAGGGGAGAGGATCCGCTGGACGGATTTTCCAGCGGTTTGGATCCTGATGAAGTGGATGCTTTGCTTGGCGAATTGGAAAACGGATCGGGAGATGAAAATATTTTTGACCAGCCCCAGGAACAGGGAGAAACATTTGAGCCGTTTCAAGATTCAGGAGAGGCCTTGTCGCTGATTTCCGCACAGGCGCAGGAGATATTGGCTTCTGCGCGTAAAGAAGCGGACAGCATTAAGTCGGGTGCGCTTGTGGAGGCACAGATGGAAATTGAAAACCTGCGCCAGAGTACATATGAAGAAGCCAGGGCGCAAGGATATGACGAAGGCTATCATGAAGCGATAGAGCAGGTGGAACGGCAGAAACAGCAGCTTGTAAATGAGCAGAAACGGCTGGAGGATGAGTACCAGGAGTTGGTACGCAGTTTGGAACCTAAGTTTGTAGAAACATTGACGGATATTTATGAAAAAGTTTTTCAGATCGATTTACAGAAAGAGCATGATATTATCATGCATCTGATTGCATCCACGATGCATAAGATTGAAGGGAACAGCAATTATCTCATTCATGTTTCCAAAGAGGATTATCCTTACGTAAACATGAAAAAGAACGAAACGCTGCTTTCTTCCGTATCAGCGAATGCTTCGGTGGAACTGGTAGAAGATATGACTCTTGGGCCGAATGATTGTATCATTGAAACAGACGGGGGGATTTTTGACTGCGGACTCGGTACGCAGCTGGAAGAACTGACACAGAAGTTAAGGCTATTATCATATAGGGTGGACTGACATTGAGAGCATCAGTTAATTTTGTAAAATATGAAAGAGTGGCGGAAGGTACCTTTTATAAGATGAAGGGAAAGGTGGTCAATATTGTAGGTTTGACCATAGAATCTTTGGGGCCGGAAGCAAAACTGGGGGATATTTGTTTGATTTATCCCGATGCAAAAGAAGAAATGAAACCGGTTATGGCAGAAGTGGTGGGATTCAGGGACAAAAAAACGCTGCTTATGCCTTATGAGGCGGTAGAAGGCATCGGCTTTGGAAGCATGGTGGAAAACACCGGAGCTCCGTTGTCGATTCAAGTGAGCGAGGAACTGTTGGGACAGACTTTGGATGGGCTTGGCCGGCCTACGGGAGATGCAGCTCCGGTCAATGGAAAAGTTTACTCGGTAGAAGCGCCGCCGCCGGATCCGATGAGCAGAGATATTATCGAAGATGTACTTCCCCTTGGAGTAAAAGCGGTAGACGGGCTGATTACGATAGGAAAAGGACAGAGAATCGGTATTTTCGCCGGTTCAGGCGTCGGGAAATCCACATTGCTTGGTATGTTTGCCAGAAATACAAAAGCGGATGTGAATGTCATTGCCCTGATCGGAGAGCGCGGCAGGGAAGTTCGTGAGTTTATAGAAAGAGACTTGGGGCCGGAAGGGATGAAGCGTTCGGTAGTGGTAGTCGCTACTTCCGATAAGCCGGCTTTGGAAAGGAATAAAGCGGCAAAAACGGCGACGGCGATTGCAGAGTATTTTAGGGATCAGGGAAAAGATGTTTTGTTTATGATGGATTCACTGACCCGTTTTTCTATGGCGCAGAGGGAAATCGGCCTGGCCAGCGGGGAACCGCCGGTATCCAGGGGATATCCTCCCAGCGTTTATTCGGAGATGCCAAAGCTTCTGGAGAGGGCGGGGCGTTCTAAGACAGGCTCTATCACAGGGCTTTATACAGTGCTGGTGGACGGGGACGATTTTAACGAGCCGATCACGGATACGGCGAGAAGCATATTGGACGGCCATGTGATGTTAAGCCGGAAGCTGGCTCACAGAAATCACTATCCGGCGATCGATATCCTGCAGAGTATTTCCCGCTGCATGAGTCAGATTGCGGAGCGGGAGCATAAACAGGCGGCCGGAAAATTGAAAAATGTACTTGCTACCTATAGCGAGGCGGAGGATTTGATTAATATTGGCGCATATAAAAACGGAAGTAATCCGAATATCGATTATGCGATTGAAAAGATAGATGCTGTCAATGCATTTCTGATGCAGGCGGTAGAAGATAAATTTAGCTTTGAAGAGGCTGTAAGCATGATGAAAGAGCTTTTTAACGATTAGAGGGATTCATGGCAAAATTTATATATAGGATGCAGAATATACTGAATCTGAAGCTAAAGCTGGAAGAACAGCAAAAAATGGAATTTGCCGCCGCACGAAAGCGTTTGGACGAAGAAGAGGATAAACTTCATCTTCTCTTTCGCCGGAAGGAAGGTTATGAAGAGGAAGGAAGGCGGCTGAGGGAAGATAATCTGAATGTCCAGGATATCTTGGATAACAGGAATGCATTGCTGCAGATGGACGATTATATCGCGTTTCAACGAATTCAGGTATCAAAAGCGGAAGCAAAACTGGAAGAGGAACGGCAGAAACTCCAGGAAGCGGTGCAGGAGAGGAAGATTCAGGAGAAGCTGAGGGAAAATGCTTTTGAAGTATTTGTCAGGGAAGAGAATGCGCGGGAAAGCAAAGAAGTGGATGAGTTAGTCAGCTATACCTATGGACAGAAAAGAAGGTGAAGGAAATGGCAGGAACAGAAGTGATTACGGATATAGATGCAAAGTCCGAAAAGCAAAGGCTGGCCGAGGAAAAGAAAAGGCTGAAGGCAGAGAAAAAGGAACAGAAAAAAGAAGCGAAGCGCAGAGCAAAAGAAATCGCCATGCAGGAGGAAGAACTGGGAGAAGACGAGATTGGCGGGGGTGTTCCCGTTTTTCTTGTGACAGCTTTGATAGTAGTTGTATGGATCGCTATTTTATGTCTGCTGATTAAACTGGATGTGGGAGGATTCGGTTCCGGTGTATTGACGCCGGTATTAAAAGATGTGCCGGTGATCAGCAAGATACTTCCGACTGCGAATAATGAAGAAATGGTGGTTGAGGAAGCGCAGGACGATTCTTACGGCGGTTATACCAATCTGAAAGAGGCAGTGGATTATATTACGGAGCTGGAGCTGGAATTGCAGAGAGCCCAATCATCGGGAGCCGAGAGTTCTGAAGAGCTGGAAAGCCTGAGAGCAGAGGTGGCGAGACTGAAAACTTTTGAAGATAATCAGGTGGAGTTCCAAAGAATTAAGACGGAGTTCTATGAAGAAGTTATTTATGCAGAAAATGGACCGGGGGAAGAAGCCTATAAAAAATATTATGAAAGTATCGACCCGGCGACTGCGGAATATTTATATAAGCAGGTAGTACAGCAGGTCGAAGAGAGCAACGAAGTAAAAGAATACGCTCAGGCATATTCTGAAATGAAGCCGAAAGCGGCTGCCGGGATTATTGAAGAAATGACGGATAACCTGGCGCTGGCGGCGAGGATCCTTTCCGTGATGAGCGCGGAGGACAGAGGAAAGATATTGGAGGCTATGGATGCCAAAGTAGCGGCAAGGCTGACAAAAATCATGGATCCTGAATATTAGTGTATAAGTGCGGTTTTCCCGCATTTATATAAATATTATCGGAAGAAAGGAGGAAACGGAATGACGAGTTCACCAGTAAAGGGGATGGATCCGCTGATGAATTTTATGTCGGCGAAAAGTAAGGGAAATCTTCAGGATAACTTGTCCGGCAATTTTTCAGAAGCATTCAGTAAGGCGTCCGGGCAGCAGAACATGGTGCTTCAAAGCGAAAAACAGACGCAGGGAAGTTCTAAAGTCCAGGTGCAGAATACGGACAAAAAGGGCTTGGATAACGGAAATGCGCAGAAGACCGATCAGAAACAGGTTGGAACGCAGGAAAACGTGAAAGCTGAAAACGTAGCGGACGAGGCGCAGAAGGCAGGAGAAGAACTGGTTGGAAAGGTAGCCGAGGAACTTGGTGTATCTGAAGAAGAAGTCTTAGCGGCAATGGAAGCTTTGGGATTTGTAATGGCTGATCTGTTGAATGCAGATAACATGACAGAACTTGTGTTGACGATCGAAGGCGAAGATATGCTTGCGTTGATGACGGACGAAGGTCTTTACAATTCTTTACAGAATTTATTGACGATGGTTTCGGAGGCCGTTGATCAGATCGGGGAAAAAATGGAACTTTCGCCCGAGGAGTTGGAAGCTATACTGGAACAGGCAAAAGTGCCGGAGATGGAAGAAAATCCCGAGACTGTGCCGGAGGACGGAAAAAGACCCCAGATGCCGGAAGGGCAGGAAGACTATACTGTTACAGTAGAACGTAATGGTGAAACCGTAAAAGTCAGTGTGGAAGTGGACGGAAGCAGCCAGACGGAAAGCACGGAAGTGACCGGGCTTAAGCCGGAAGCGGTGCAGGAGGAAACAACCGCGGATTCCGGAAAGGGAGACGGCTCTAAAAAAGAAGGTTCTTCCCAGAAAGAAAATGCACAGGAAATGACTCACGGGAACATGCTTCTGGAAAGTCTTTTAAACAAAGGCGGTGCAGTGAAGAGCGAAGCGGTATTTGAAAACGCCATGGCACAGAATACGGCGGATACCCAGAATATCATGAACCAGATCATGGATTATATGAGGGTTCAGGTAAAAGCGGATATGACTCAGATGGAATTACAGTTAAATCCGGCCAGCCTGGGAACGGTAAACATTAATATTACCTCAAAGGCGGGCGTGATCACGGCACAGTTTTTGACCCAGAACGAAACGGTAAAGGCGGCAATCGAAAGCCAGATTGTCCAGTTGAAGAATAGTTTTGAGGAACAAGGGCTGAAGGTGGAAGCAGTGGAAGTTACTGTGGCCAGCCATTCTTTTGAAAGGAATTTGAATGGCGACGGGAACGGACAGCAGCAGATGCAGGACGGTAAGAAAAAGGGAAACCGGAAGGTGAATCTGAACGGACCGGCCATGGAAGAAGAACCGGCGACAGAAGAAGAGGAACCGGCCATAATGGGTATGGAAGGAAGTACCGTAAGTTTTACAGCATAATAAGAAAATAAAATTGATATGGCATAGCCATATGGAAAGGAGTAAGTAATGGGAGCGATAGCACAAATAAAAGACGGAAAAGTAGTGGAAAGCAATTCTGCGGCTTCGTTGGCGAAAGATACGAAGAAAAACGGTTCTACTATGGATAAGGAAGCTTTCCTGAATCTTCTGGTGGCTCAGATGAAATATCAGGATCCTTTGGAGCCAACTTCCAATACGGAATTCGTGTCACAGTATGCGCAGTTCTCCGCTCTTGAGCAGATGCAGAATATGAGCGCTACGCTGGAGTTGTCCAGAGCATCTACATTGGTTGGCCAGACAGTCAGCGTAAATACGACCGACAGTACAGGGAGAACTACTACGATTCAAGGTATGGTGGATTATGTGGTTTATGAAAATAACAAAGCTTATGTATCGATCGAAGGAAACCTTTATTCTCTGGATGATGTATATGGAGTGGCGGATACGAAATATTTGGATGCTTATGATAAGGCAGAAACCCTTGCAGCAGCGATCGTAAAACTGCCGTCTTATGAGAATCTGACTTTGGACGACAAAGAATATATTGATGAGCTGAAAGAAATTTACGACGGTATGTCGAAATACGAAAAATCCTTTATGGCGAGTTCTCTCGTGGATCGCTTAAACAAGGCTTCTGATAGAATGAACGAACTGGTGAAGGATCTGATCGGCGATTTTATGACGGCGATGGATGAACTTCCGGCAAAGGAAGACCTGACGATTGAAGATAAGGAAAAGATCGATAAGGTGAACGAGATGTATAAGGGAATGTCGGATTTCGAAAAGAAACTGGTATCCAAAGAGCATAAGGATAAGTTGACAGAGTATACGGAGTATATGAAAGAACTGGAAGCCGGCGAATAAAGAAAAAATGGAGAAGGAATTCTCAAGGAGGAGGCGGTTATGAAGATTCAGAATAATCAGTTCCTTTCCATAGAGCAGCTGCAGGCAAAATATTTTGTACAGTCGAAGCAGGGGAAGACCGGCACGGATGCGGGCGGGAGTCTCAGCTTTCAGGATATTTTGAATAAGACTGCGGAAAACGCGGAAAAAACTGCCGGAGTGAGATTTTCCAAGCATGCGGCTAACCGTTTGGCGGAGCGGAACATAGAGCTTACGGACAATCAGATGGAACGTTTGCAGGAAGGTACCATGAAAGCGGGCGCGAAAGGAATTAACGAGTCGTTGGTTCTCGTGGATCAGCTGGCTTTTATCGTAAATATACCGAATCATACGGTAGTGACGGCGATGAACCAGACAGAAGCAGATGAAAACATATTTACCAATATTGATGGCGCTGTTATTATGTAGCCGGACCTTACAGGAGGCTGGAGCCCTGGAATGACGGAAGGGGCAGGAGGCGCATCATGGCCGCTTGGCGGCATGGTAATGATTTAGGAGGTCATGAATTATGATGAGATCATTGTTCTCTGGTGTGGCAGGTCTTCGGACACACCAGACAAAGATGGACGTTATCGGTAATAATATTGCCAACGTCAACACAACAGGATATAAGTCGCAATCCGTTACATTCCGCGACTTAATGTACCAGACTACGCAGTCGGCATCCGGTGCCAATGCGGAAACCGGATTAGGCGGTATCAACGCAAAACAGATCGGTCTCGGTGTTACGACCGGTGCGATCAACACGGCGATCGCGCAGCAGGGTTCCGCGCAGACGACGAATAATCCCTTCGATATTATGATTTCAGGGGATAACTTCTTCGTTGTCAGCAACGGAAGCGAAAACCTGTTTACGCGGGACGGTTCTTTCTACATTGACGGGGCCGGAAACCTGGCGATGACAAGTACCGGGTACACCGTTATGGGATGGCCGGTAGACGAAGAAACAGGAGCGCCAAGGCCGGATACGGTGACAGCCCTTCAGATTATGAATGACAAGGTAATGACATACGATCCGGAAGCAACAAGCGAAGCCAGGGTAACGGGTATCGTGGACAGGAATGATAAGAATGTACACAGTACCGGCGGACGAATGATGAACTTTGAGTTCTATGATAATGCGGGATATCTCTATACGGCGAAGTTTAGCGTACATGCGACAAGCAGTAATGGAAGTTATTATATAAGACTGAATGATATTAAAGATTCCACAGGGGCATCATTGCCGGATGATGTGTTTAACAAAGTAACATTTGGCACTATAATGGAAGTGGAAACAGCGATTCCTTATACGCCGCAGAATGGTACGGCGAAAATCGCGGGAGAAGTAAGCTTTGCCAATGGGGCAGGAGCAGCCGTCGGGACAGCTGTGAAGTTTAATGAAGACCTGGATATTGCAAATGTAGATACTGCAACATTAAAAGACGTATATGGTATAGATGATGCAGCGGCACTCGGCATTACGAAGGTTCGATTTGATCAAGACGGCGGTTTGAATGTTTTAGAACCGGATACCGTAACCAAGCGATATTATTCTCCTAAAACGGGAATTGTAGCGACTGCGAAGATTGACAGTGTGGAGATTCCGGGAGCGAATGGTCCGGTAACTATTACCAATCCTACTATTGACCAGGCAATTACAGTTCCAAGCGGTCAATTTGACAAGGCTACATTGCTTGACTTATATGGGCTGGATATTGATGACGGACCGGTAAAAGAAATTCAATTTCATGCAGACGGAAGTATCACCGTAACAAAGAAGAACGTGGATAACGCCGCAAGCCTGGAGTTTAATCCTGGTACCGGTAAGTTTGTCAGCATCGGCGGAAATGGCCAGGGTATGATTACCCTTGGGCTGGCGGGAGCAGACGGCGAACGGTTCAAAGACATTAATATGGATTTTTCCACCTGCTCCAACGTAAACAATAATGGTTCCAGCACGATCAGTTCGGCGAAGGGTACGAGCAGCGGATTGGGTGCTGGGCGTGCAGAAGGCGAGATGATATCCATTGCGATCGACCAGTCGGGTGTGATTACCGCTGCTTATGATAATGGCATGAGCAGATGCCTCGGCCAGATCGCTACGGCGGCATTTGCCAATCCTTCCGGTTTGGAGAAAGTGGGGGATAACCTTTATACGGCAACCAACAACTCCGGAGACTTTGACGGAACTGGCGTGGACATTACCGCAGGAGGCGGCAAGATGCAGGCCGGCGTATTGGAAATGAGTAACGTGGATCTGTCCCAGGAATTTACGGAAATGATTACTACTCAGAGAGGTTTCCAGGCAAACAGCCGTATCATTACAGTTTCCGACACGATGCTGGAGGAATTGACAAACCTGAAGCGTTAGTAATATAATGTAAAGGCTACAACTGAATGGGGAACTGGTAAAAAAGTTCCCCTTCTGTTTGGAAAAGGGTCTGCCAATGGCAGTGAATCATGGGGAACGGGTTCGCGGGGGAAACCCGGCAGTGAGGAGAGCATAAAATGGTTGAGGTAACAAAGATAAACGGGGTCAAAGTGTTGATCAATCCGGATTTGATGGAATTAGTGGAGGAGACTCCCGACACGGTCATTTCATTCACTACTGGTCGCAAAATAATTGTAAAAGAAAGTAGACAAGAAGTGAAAAATCTAGTAAAATCGTATAGAAAGGATATTTTTGCGGATTGACGCAGAAATGTGGGTGAAGATTCGTGGATATAGCATCAGTTTTAGGTTTGGCGTTATGTGGAGTTGTGTTTATATTTGGTATTATTTCCAGCGGTGGTATTGGAGCGTTTGGTGATTTCGTGGATCCTCCGTCCATATTTATTACTTTGGGTGGATCTATTTTCTGTATGCTGGCATCTTATTCTTTGAAAAATTTTAAAGAAGGGCTTGCGAGCATCAAGCTTATTTTTAAGACGCCGACGATAGATACGCCGCAGATGATTACGAAAATAATTGAATTGTCCAATATTGCCCGTAAGGAAGGCTTGCTTTCCCTGGAAGAAGCGGCAGCCGATTTGGATGATGATTTCCTGAAAAAGGGTATATTACTTATTGTAGACGGAACGGATCCGGAACTGGTTCGTGCCATTATGGAGACAGAGCTGATCAGTGTGGAAGGCAGACATAAGGCGAAGATCGGGTTCTGGGATTCGCTCGGTGCGATGGGACCTGCCTGGGGTATGATCGGTACGCTGGTTGGTCTGGTTAATATGTTGAATAAAATGGATGACCCATCGGCAATCGGGCCGAATATGGCGGTGGCGCTGATTACTACGTTGTATGGTTCTTTGCTGGCAAACTGGCTGTGTGCGCCAGTTTCGAGTAAATTAAAGGAAAATAACGGGGAAGAAGTTATGATTAAAGAAATTATGATTGAAGGACTTCTTTCCATTCAGGCGGGTGAAAATCCGCGTGTTATAGAAGAAAAATTGAAATCATTCTTGTCACCGAAGGATAGACAGGCGCAGCAAGAAGAAGGCGGAGGTGAAGAAGTTGGCTAGAAAAAAGCAGGAAGATCCGCCAAAACCAGCGGCGGCGTGGATGAATACATTTGCCGATCTGATGAATCTTCTGTTGTGTTTCTTCGTTTTGCTGTTTTCCATGTCAACTGTGGATGCACAGAAATTCGAGCAGGTGGCGGCTTCTTTTGCTCAAAGTTTTAGTATATTTACCGCCGGGGCATCGGCGATTGGCGATGGTATTCTTGTAAGTAATGGGGTAAGCCAGTTAAACGAACTGGATCAATATATGAACAGCACGGGAAAGGCTTCGGACGGGGATATCGTTCCTGAGACATTGGCGGAAGCGGAAGCACAGGTAGAACAGGCGAAGATAGAAGAATCGGAAGAACTGGCAGAAAAGGTGGAAGAGTCTATTCAGGAAGAAAGTCTGGATGGAGTGATAGATATCGATATTACTTCCCAATATGTACAGCTGACATTGCAGGGTTCCTTGCTTTTTGATTCGGGAAGCACTGTTTTGAAAGAAGAATCTTTACCGGTTCTGGATAAGATCGGCGTAATGCTGGAACGATATTCAGAAGGTACGATTGAAATAGAAGGGCATACGGACAATGTACCAATGTCCGGTGCAAAATATTCTAATAATGATGAGCTGAGCGGAGGCAGATCTCTTTCCGTATTTAATTATCTGATAGATCATACGAATCTCGACCCGTCGATGGTGAAACACTCGGGAAGAGGAGAGTATATGCCAATAGCGGATAATTCGACGGCAGAGGGTAGGGCGATGAACAGAAGGGTGGAGATTCGCATCTATAATTCGCTGAGTTCCTATTAAAAGAGTGGGAGGAAATTTCACATGAAAAAAAACATATTGGCTATATTGATACTTGCATTGCTGATTGTAAATATCGTATTGACATCCATTATGATGTTCAGTGTAGTCGGTGCATCAAAAAAGACAACGCAGCTTGTAACGGATATTGCCTCGGTGCTGAAGCTTGAATTGAGAGGGGAAGACGGTGAAGTGATTACGGTTCCCATGGAAGAGACGGATGTATATAATATTACGGATCTGACGATTGAGCTGCAGCCGGATGCAGATGGTAATACACACTGGTGTCTCTTGGGAGTGACGCTTTCCATGAATATGAAGGATAAGGGGTACAAGTCCTTTGGTACGGTGGAAAATCTGGATGCAAAGAAGCCTTTGATGTCGGAAATTATTTTTGATGTAATCGGCAGCTATAAATTGGAAGAGTTAAAGGGCGGTAACGGTGAAGAGGAAGCAAAAGCTGAAATATTAAGACGTATCCAGTCGATGTATGATTCGCAATTTATCTTCCGCGTTTCCTTTAGTGACATTAAATACCAATAATCTCCCATGCGTAGCACATATACGTATTGCGTAACGTAAATTACGTGACGTAAATTGCGTGGCGCAAGTTGCGTAGTGCACATGCACATTGCGCATGATAAACAAACAGGCAGGAGGTGACATGAGTGGGTGAGGTACTGTCACAAAGCGAAATAGATAGTTTGCTCGCGGCGCTTAGTACGGGCGAGCTGGAAGTGGATGAAACGCAGCAGGAAAAAGAAAAACAGGTAAAAAATTATGATTTTAAGCGTCCTGCAAAATTTTCCAAAGAACATTTGCGTACTCTTGAAATTATATATGAACATTATGGCAGACTGGTATCTACCAATCTGGCGGTTTATCTGAGAAAGAATATACAGATCAGTGTGGCGAGTTCGGAAACGGTTACTTTTTCAGAGTTTTCCAATGCGCTTTCCAATCCGGTTATTTTGGGGATTATAAATTTTAGTCCTTTGCCCGGGAACATTATTATCGACGTATCCTGTAATCTTGGGTTTGCGATGATAGACAGGATGTTGGGAGGCCAAGGGAATCCATTAGAGAAAAACAGGGAGTTTTCCGAGATAGAAATGGCCATTTTGGAAAAATTGATCATAATATGTATGCAGATGATGCGGGAGCCATGGAAAAATGTGCTTGATATCAATCCGGTGATGGAGAGGATTGAGACCAATTCACAGTTTGCACAGATGATAGCTCCCAGCGATATGATAGCGATCGTTACTTTGAACGTTAAGATAGGTGAAATAGAGGGCCTTATGAATATATGTCTTCCGTTCTTTACGTTGGAAGATATTATAGATAAATTGAATACTAAGTTCTGGTATTCGACAATGCAGGCAAAGAGCAGTGAAAACTACGAAGAATATATCGAGTCACTAATTAGAAGGGTGAGTATCCCTGTTAAGGCTGTTTTGGGGAAAAGCAGTGTTTCGGTCAATGACTTCGTTAATTTACAGCCAGGAGATATTATACGGCTGGATAAGGGTGTAGATAGTGAACTGAACATTTATGTCGGAAATTTAAGAAAATTCACCGCATTGCCGGGTTCCAGCAAAGATAAATATGCTGTAAGAGTTACCTCGGTAATCAGAGAGGGGGAGTAGTATGGACGGAATGTTATCGCAAGATGAAATAAATGCATTATTGAACGGAATAGATCTGACGGATGAAAGCGATGATGATGTGGAAGCTGCGCCGGACGGCGAATCCAATGAAATAGATGAAAGTTTACTTTCTGATGTGGAAAAGGATGCGATCGGCGAAGTTGCGAATATCAGCATGGGATCTTCAGCCACGACGTTGTATTCCCTTGTAAACCGTAAGGTGGATATTACGACGCCGACGGTCAGCCTGGCAAATTGGTCGGGAGTATTGGATGCATATGAAAGGCCGTGTGTATTTATTCAGATCAAATATACGGCGGGTCTGGAAGGCTCCAATATACTTGTATTAAAAGAACATGATGTAAAGATCATTACCGATCTTATGATGGGCGGCGATGGTACAAATACGGAAGGCGAACTGGGAGAACTGCATCTGAGCGCAATTTCAGAGGCTATGAACCAGATGATGGGCTCGGCAGCCACCTCTCTTTCCACAATGCTTGGCAAGATGATAGATATCAGCCCTCCGGATGCAAGTTTGATTGATCTGAATGATTTTGAGTCAGGTGAAGACATTGCTACCTTTTTAAAGGGTACTTTTGTAAAGATATCCTTCCGGATGCAGATAGGGGATTTGGTAGACAGTACGGTTATGCAAATATATCCTCTGGATTTTGCAAAGGGATTATATGACGCTTTTATGAATAATCAGTTGGGACTTAGCGAACCTGAACCTGAACCTGCAGCAGCTCCGACGCCAGCACCGGCTCCGACGCCGGCTCCTGTACCGGAGCAGCCGATGATGCAGCCGCAGATGGATATGTCTCAGATGGGAATGGGCGGAATGCAGCAGATGCAGCAAATGGGAATGCCAAATATGCAAATGCAGATGCCACAGATGGGAATGCCGCAGATGCAGATGGCGATGCCGCAGATGCAAATGCCAAATATGAATATTCAGCCGGCACAATTCCAGAATTTTTCAACAGATTACAGCGGGATACAGAGCAATGAGAATATTGGGCTCATTATGGATGTACCGTTAGAGGTTACGGTGGAATTGGGGAGAACGAGCAAATCCATTTCGGAGATTTTGGATTTTGCACCAGGTACAATTATTGAACTTGATAAGATTGCAGGAGAACCGATAGATGTTTTGGTAAACGGTAAGTTTGTAGCAAAAGGTGAAGTAGTAGTCATTGAAGAAAGTTTTGGTATCCGTGTAACTGAAATTATTAAATAAAAGAGGAAATAGGAGAAAAAAAGATGGCAAAAAATATTTTAATTTGCGATGATGCGGCATTTATGCGTATGATGATCAAAGATATCCTTACAAAAAACGGATATAATGTTGCCGGCGAGGCGGAGAACGGGGCAAAGGCAGTGGAAAAATATAATGAATTGCATCCCGATCTGGTACTTATGGATATTACGATGCCGGAAATGGACGGCATTCAGGCATTAAAGAAAATCAAAGAGGGAAATCCCGGCGCGCTTGTTATTATGTGTTCCGCAATGGGACAGCAGGCAATGGTCATCGAATCCATTCAGGCTGGAGCAAAGGACTTTATTGTTAAGCCTTTCCAGGCGGAGCGTGTATTGGAAGCAGTGAAAAAGGTAGTCGGCTAAGATGCTGCTTACGGTATCTAGCGGCATGAACTCATTTCTGCAGTTTTGTACGGTACTTTTGATTTTTTTGTTTGTGTTGGTAATTACTTGGGCAGCCACGAAATGGATTGCCAATTTCCAGGGCGGCAGAACCGGCGGAACGAACGTTGAGGTAGTGGAGACTTATCGTCTGACTGCAAGTAAGTATATTCAAATAATAAGGACCGGAGAGAAATATCTGGCGGTAGCTGTATGCAAGGATACGGTAACGATGCTTGCGGAGATACCCGCCGAGCAGATTCATTTGCCGGACAGACCGGTGGATTCTATGCCAGACTTTAAGAAAATTTTTGAAAAAGCTAAGATGTTGGATAAAAACCAAAGGAATGAAGAATAGGCAAGATATATGAAAAGACATTTTTCCGGAAAAAGATTTTTAAGGATGATATGCCTGCTGTTTTTGGTAGGCATATTGTTGTATATATGCAGTCCGGTTCCGGTATATGCAACGGAGAGAGAATCCAACCTGACCGGAACGACGGATGCAAGAACGACTTTGCGTGATCCTGGAGAAGCACAGTCGCGGGAAGAATTGCAGGAACTGAATATAGGCAATACTTTCTCGATAACTTATAATGATGGGAACGGTCAGATAAACGGCACGCTCAGAATATTGATTACACTGACGCTGATCGCGCTGGCGCCTACACTGATCCTGATGCTGACTTCGTTTACCAGGATCATTATTGTGCTGCATTTTACGAGGGCGGCCTTAAATACCCAAACAGCACCTCCGAATCAGGTGATGATTGGGTTAGCTTTGTTTTTAACCTTTTTCATTATGCAGCCTACGCTGAACAATGTTTATGAGAATGCGGTAATACCCTTTGAAGCAGGGGAAATCGATCAGGAGGAGGCATTAAAGGCAGGGATGGAGCCATTCAGGAGTTTCATGTATGGCCAGACGCAGAAGAAGGATGTACGCTTATTTATGGAAATAAGCAATACGGAATGGGATGGGAATCTGGACAGCATACCGAGCAGCGTATTGATTCCCAGTTTTATTGTTAGTGAACTAAGGAGTGCATTTATCATTGGCTTCTTTATTTATATTCCGTTTATCGTTATTGATATGGTTGTGGCATCTACTTTGATGAGTATGGGTATGATGATGCTGCCGCCTACAACGATATCCATGCCGTTTAAAGTACTGTTGTTTGTACTGGCAGATGGATGGAACCTGATCATAGGGAGTCTGGTGAAGACTTTTTATTAGCGTATTATTTATTGGACAAGTGTTGGATAATGATGCTATTAGGAAGGGAGGCAGAAAATGTCAATAGATGACGTGACTGCGGTTGCGGGCGAGGCCCTTTATCTGATTATAAAAACGGCAGCCCCGGTATTGCTCGTTTCGCTTGTCGTCGGGCTTATTATCAGTATTTTTCAGACAGTAACTTCTATTCAGGAACAGACGCTTACCTTTGTGCCTAAAATAATCTGCGTATTTATGGCAATTATAGTTTTAGGGCATTGGATGATGAATGGAATGACAGAGTTCATGATCAGGCTTTGGACTGATTTTAGCATATATATACGGTAAAATCGATGATTAACAGTACTTTTTCATATGCGGATCTTGAATATTTTTTGCTTATATTTACGAGAGTGACCTGCTTCATTTTTATTGCCCCTTTTTTTGGAATGAATAATACGCCAAGGAGAGTAAAAATAGGTCTGGGCATCTTTGTGTCACTGCTTATTTTTAACGGAATAACGCCTCATGAGGTAATCGAATATAGGACTTTGATGGAATATTCCATTATAGTAATGAAGGAAGCGGTTACAGGATTTTTAGTAGGCTTTGGGGCAACGCTTTGCAGTTCTATTGTATCTTTTGCCGGTCATATTATCGATATGGAGATTGGGTTATCCATGGTTACACTGATGGATCCAACAACAAAGGAAGGCGCAAGTATTTCCGGCGTTTTTTACCAGTATATGGTTATGCTGATGTTGATTATCAGCGGAATGCATGAGTATCTGCTGAAGGCGTTGCTGGAAACTTTTACCCTGATACCGATCAATGGCGCCGTTTTTCATATGGATTCCCTGATGGTTTCTGCGGTTCGCTTTATGAGCGAATATATTATTGTCGGTTTTCGCATATGCCTTCCGGTTTTTGCGGTAATGGTTCTGCTGAATGCCATACTTGGTATTCTGGCAAAGGTTGCCCCGCAGATGAACATGTTTGCGGTCGGTATCCAGCTGAAGGTTCTTACAGGATTGACCGTGCTTTTTCTGACCGTGGGAATGCTGCCGGGGGCTTCCAGTTTTATTTTTACACAGATGAAAAAAATTGTGGTATCATTTGTGGAAGGAATGATGTAATGTTATTATATAACCTTCAGTTTTTTGCAAAAGAGGGACCCGGAGGGGAAAAGACAGAACCGGCTACAGAGAAAAAGCTAAGGGATGCACGAAAGGAAGGGCAGGTTGCCAAAAGTAAGGAAATAGGGAATGCATTTGGTCTGCTTGCGTTGTTTTTAGTTTTAAAGTTTTATGTCGGCTTTATGGGGAACCGTTTTATAGGTGGTTTCAGCAGCGTTTATTCCCAGATTCCGGAATATATTAAGATGTATGACGGCCAGGTGCCGGTGACGAATATTAATACGATATTCAGCCATACAGTGTTGGATATGCTGCTTATTATGGGGCCGATCCTGATTATCGGGGTGGCGGTTGCTTTTCTGTGCGATGTAGTTCAGGTGAAGTGGAAGCCTACAGGGAAACCTCTTATGCCCAAGTTCAGCAAATTGAATCCGATCAAAGGTTTCAAAAAGATCATATCCAAGGAAGCCATTGTGGAATTGGTGAAATCCATATTAAAGATCGGCTTGATTGTTTATGTGGTATATTCTTATTTGAAGGACAAATACGAGACTATTTTTTTATTATATGATATTTCTCTGAAACAGGCGATCGGCCTGATTGGGGAGCTGGTTACAGAGTTGGGAATACGCGTTTCTTTGGTTTATCTGATTGTGGGTTTTTTAGACTATATATATCAGAAGCTTAAGTTTAAAGAAGACATGAAGATGACAAAACAGGAAATTAAGGATGAATATAAGGATCAGGAGGGTGATCCCCAAATCAAAGGAAAACAGAAACAGCGTATGAGGGAGGCGGCACAACGACGTATGATGCAGAAGCTGCCGGAAGCGGATGTGGTAATTACCAACCCGACCCATTATGCCGTAGCGATTAAATATGATCCGGATGAGTATGAAGCGCCTATGGTGCTTGCAAAGGGAGAAAATTATCTGGCGCAGAAGATCAAAGAGGCGGCGAAGGAGCATCATATTGAAATTGTGGAGAACAAACCGCTGGCGAGGATGCTGTATGCCAATGTGGAAGTAGGGGAATTGGTTCCGCCGGAACTGTATCAGGCAGTGGCGGAAGTCCTTGCGTTTGTATACCATTTGCAGGGTAAAGTATAAGAGAGGAGAAACAGGGCATGAAAAAAGCGGATATAGGGGTTGCTTTATATATACTGGCAGCATTTATTATGTTGATTGTGCCTATTCCGAACTGGCTGCTGGATATTTTTCTGGCTTGTAATATAGCGATAGCTTTTACTGTTTTATTCGGTTGTATGTTTGCGAAAGAAGTACTGGATCTGTCTTTCTTTCCGACTATCTTGCTTTTTACGACAATTTTCAGAATAGCGCTTAATGTTTCTTCCACCAGGCTTATTTTGCTGACCGGGAATCCCGGAAATGTAGTTTCCACTTTTGGAAGCTATGTGGGAGGAAACGATATTGTTATTGGCGTTATTATATTCATTATTTTGATTCTGATCCAGTTTATGGTTATCAATAAAGGTTCAGAAAGGGTAGCGGAAGTAACGGCCAGGTTTACTTTGGACGCGATGCCGGGTAAACAGATGGCGATTGATGCGGATCTGAATACCGGTGCGATCACGGATGCGGAAGCAAAAAGGCGCCGCGATAAAATACAGGAAGAGTCCAGTTTCTTCGGTTCCATGGACGGTGCTGTAAAGTACGTAAAGGGGGATGCGACCGCAGGACTTATTATTACGTTTGTTAATATTGTCGGCGGGATTGCCATGGGCGTTCTGCGCCAGAATATGGATTTTGGCGCGGCAGCGAATAAATATATGATTCTGACGATCGGCGACGGTTTGGTCAGCCAGATTCCTTCCCTTTTGATCTCCTTGTCCACAGGTATTCTTGTGACAAAGGGTTCGAAGGATGCGGATTTTGGTACTGTGCTGGTAAGTCAGCTTTTTGGTGTTCCGAAGGCTATGTATTTTGTAGGGGCTATTCTGATCGGGCTGGGCATTGTTACCCCGTTGCAGACGCTGATCTTTCTGACCGTCGGCCTTATCTTTATTGTCAGCGGCCGGGTGATTGCCGGAACGATTGAAGTGTCAGGAATTGAGGCGGAGGTCGATACGGATGAAATGGCGGCGGATGAGATACGGCAGCCGGAAAATGTTACCAGTCTTTTACAAGTGGATCCAATCGAGCTGGAATTCGGTTATGGGATCATTCCGCTTGCGGATGTCAACCAGGGCGGCGACCTTTTGGATCGTGTTGTTATGATACGTAGGCAGATTGCCCTGGAACTCGGTACTGTTGTGCCTATTATCCGTTTGAGGGACAATATTCAGTTAAACCCGAACCAGTATATTATTAAAATAAAAGGCGTACAGGTAAGTGAAGGAGAGATATTGTTCGACCATTATATGGCGATGAATCCTGGATATGTGGAAGAAGAAATCACGGGTATTCCTACCTTCGAGCCGTCTTTCCACCTTCCGGCCATCTGGATTACGGAAGGGCAGAGGGAGAGGGCAGAGAGTCTCGGATATACGGTGGTGGATCCGCCGTCCATTATTGCAACCCATTTGACAGAGATTATCAGGCAGTATATTGCGGAGCTTCTTACCAGGCAGGATGTGCAGAGCCTTATCGAGAATGTCAAGGAGACCAACCCTGTTCTTGTGGAAGAGCTGGTGCCGAAGCTGCTTGGAATCGGAGAGATACAGAAGGTACTGCAGAACCTTTTAAAAGAAGGTATTTCTATCAGGGATTTGCTTACGGTTTTTGAAACGTTGGCGGATTATGCGGCTACTACAAGGGATACGGATATCCTGACAGAATATGTGAGACAAAGCTTAAAAAGGGCTATTTCGGGCAAATATTTCCCGGCCAATGAGACTACGAGCGTGGTAACCTTAGACCCGCAGATGGAACAGGAGATTATGAACAGTGTAAAACAGACGGAGCAAGGCGCTTATCTTACTTTGGATCCGGAAAAAACAAAAGCAGTGATCGCATCGGTAGGGGAAGAGGTCCAGAAGCTGGAGAATCTGGGGAAGAATCCGATTATTATTACATCGCCAATTGTGCGTATGTATTTTAAACGGCTGACGGAAGATTATTACAGAGATCTGATCGTTGTTTCGTATAATGAAATAGATTCAAACGTTGAATTACAATCTGTTGGGATGGTGACAATAGCATGATAATAAAGAAATTCCAGGGCAAAACAGAAAACGAAGCGGTAGAAGCGGCAAAAAAAGAAATGGGCGGCAATATCGTTATTATGAATGTAAGGGACTTGAAGAAAAAAGGCTTTTTCAGCTTTTTTAGCCGCGATCAGGTAGAAGTTACCGTTGCCCTTGAAGAAGAAGGGGAAAAATATACTCCAGTTAAAAAGGAAGAAAACAGGGAAACTGTCCAACGGCGTCCGCTGCCCAATGTGCAAGGGGAGAACAGCGCTGTATTGGAAGAAAAACTTGACAATCTGCACGCTTTGCTGGAGCAGCAGATACAGAAGCCGGAGGAAGAGAAGCCGGAAGAAGAACCGGAGACGCCTCCCAGCGAGTTCGAAAGGCTGATGAAGCTTCTGTATAATAAACTGTTGGACAATGAAGTGGATGAAAAATATGCCAATCAGATTATCGATGAGATGGAAAAAAGCGCAAAACCCAATATGCCTTTTGAATATGCCCTTACGAATGTGTATCAAAAGATGGTGTTAAAGTTTGGCAAGTCGGAAGGAATTGCTCCGGCAGGAAATGGAACGAAGGTGATATTTTTTGTCGGGCCTACCGGAGTGGGGAAGACGACGACGATTGCGAAACTGGCTTCCCATTATATTGTGGATGAGAAAAAAAAGGTTGCGATGATAACGTCGGATACGTATCGTATCGCCGCAGCGGAACAGCTGCGAATTTATGCCAGCATTCTTGAAGTTCCCTTTCGGGTGGTCTATTCGCCGGAAGAAATCGTGCAATGCCTGAGGGTATTTGCCGGTTTTGATTATATTTTTGTGGACACTTCGGGACATTCGTATCAGAATGAAGAACAGAAACAAAATATGGAACAGATCGTCCACGCGGTAGACAGTGAGGCGGAAAAGGAAATATATCTCGTATTAAGTGCAACGACAAAATATAAAGATCTGCTAAAGATCGTGGACACGTATTCGGAAATCACTGATTATAAGCTGATATTCACCAAGCTGGATGAGACAAATGCGTTAGGAAACCTTATGAATGTAAAACTTCATACTGATAAAATGATATCTTATATCACCTGCGGACAAAACGTACCGGATGATTTCAGGGAATTTAACCCGCAGAGTGCGGTAAGGCAGTTACTTGGAGAGAAAGTTTAGAGAGGAAGTTACAGAGCATGGATCAGGCTGAACAGTTAAGGAATCTTATAAAAGCTAATTCACAGGCGAAAAAGCCTGTGGCTCGTGTTCTGACCGTGACTAGCGGAAAAGGCGGCGTCGGCAAGTCGAATACATCGATCAATCTTGCGATACAGTTTCGTAAGATGGGACAGAAGGTGATTATTCTGGATGCTGATTTCGGGCTTGCTAATATAGAAATTATGTTCGGTGCAGTGCCAAAATACAATTTATCTGATCTGATTTACGAAGGAAAGGGAATTAAGGAAATTATTACAAGAGGACCGATGGGGGTTGGATTTATTTCCGGAGGTTCCGGCGTGGCCAGTTTGTCGAACATGACGCAGGATAATATACAATGTATCATTCAGAGCCTGGCAGAGCTGGATTCTCTTGCAGATGTAGTGATCATTGACACCGGGGCTGGGATATCCGATGCGGTCATGGAGTTCCTGGTAGCCAGCGGGGAAATACTGCTGGTGACAACGCCGGAACCTACGTCTATTACAGATTCCTATTCTCTTTTGAAAGCGCTCAGCATGCACCCCAAGTATGAGAGGGAAGAGACAAAAATTAAAATGATTGCCAATAAGGTGCAAAAAAGCGGCGATGGGGGAGATTTGTATAAAAAATTAAATGTAGTAGTGGAAAAATTTTTAAAAACTCCCATGGAATATCTGGGTGAAGTGCCGGAAGATACGCATCTCGTAAGAGCGGTGATGCAGCAGAAACCGGTATCAATGGAGGATCCTTATGCAAAGTCAGCCATGGCATATAAACAAATTGCGGTACGCCTGGCGAATAAGGAAGTAACGGAAAAAGTAAAACGGAAGGGAATGGCATCATTCTTTTCCCAGATTTTCAATATAAAAAAATCGGAGTAGGTGGGACAGGGATATGGCAGGTAAATTATTATCAAAATATGTAATGTCAGGGACGAAAGTAGAGATAAGAAAAAGAAAAAAAAGAAAGATTGACGGAGAGGAACCGGAGGTAAGCATATATTACAGCCAGATAAGCGATATCCTGGCGGAGAACAAGATAGAGATTACTATGCCGATGGAAAAAACGAAAATCGTTCTTTTGCCAGTAGGTGCCGAATATGATCTGTACTTTTATACTCCTAACGGGGTATATCAATGCAAGGCGAAAGTAGCGGACAGGGGAAAGAGAAATAATGTGTTCTTGCTGACCATGGAACTTACCAGCGATTTGAGCAAGGATCAGAGACGGGAGTTTTACCGTTTCGGCTGTGCCTTGAAGATGGATTCCAGGGTTCTGGGCGAAGAAGAAGTGGAACTGCTGGAGAAAGAGGGTACGCTGGAGAGTACAGGGGAAGAGCTGTTAAGGCAAAGCGTGATTATTGATATCAGCGCCGGAGGGCTGCGTTTTATGTCCAGCTATAAATATGAGGACGAAAGCGTCATTTTGTGCAAATACCAGCTCGATACCGAAAAGGGGCTGAAAGAATATGAGATATTAGGAAAGGTTCTTAGTGTGGCGGAGTCGCAGACGCGCCATGGCGCATATGAACACCGCGTACAGTTTATGGATATAGACGATTCGGCCAGGGAAGAGATCATAAAATTTATTTTCGAAACGGAGCGGAAAAACCGTAAAAAAGTATAGAGCGAATACGATATTTTTTCTAAAAAATTTGTGCCGTCAGGGCAGTTTGGAGGATAAGTATGAAAAAAGTTTTAGTCGTTGATGACTCTGCACTTATGAGGAGGGTACTGTGTGATATAATAGAACAGGATAAGAGATTTCAGGTAGTGGCAAATGCTACCAATGGTTTAGAAGCTCTTGAACTGTTAAAAAAGAATACTTATGATGTGGTTGTGCTGGATGTCAATATGCCTAAAATGAACGGGCTGGAGCTGTTAAAAGAGCTGCAGAAGAACAAGATTGCGGCAAGGGTTGTTATGGCGAGTACCGATACAAAAGAAGGCGCAAAAACAACCTTGGATGCATTGGAGCTGGGAGCTCTTGACTTCGTACATAAGCCGACAAGCGCGCTGGAATGCCGTCGGGATTTGTTTAGAACCCGGTTGCTGCAAATTCTGTCCGCAGTAACGGAGAGCAGGGCGCCTTCGTTTACAAAGGCATTTTCCATGGAAGATGTCAGAGCGTCGAAAAAAATGGTGGATCTGGTAAGCCGGCATGCAGGGAAGGTAAAAGGAAATAAGGTGGTTGCCATTGCGAGTTCCACAGGCGGACCCAAGGCATTGCAATCCGTAGTTCCAAGAATACCATCCAAATTAAATGCCCCGGTAGTTATCGTACAGCATATGCCGGCCGGGTTTACGGCTTCTTTGGCGGAACGGTTAAACTCCTTAAGCGAAGCGGAGGTAAAGGAGGCTGCGGAGGGGGATGTCCTTCTTCCGGGAAAAGTTTATATCGCTAAAGGCGGCATGCATTTGAAAATACGGTATAGCGGCGGAAGGCATGTGATTTATTATTCGGATGAGCCGCCCAGGGAGGGGGTAAAACCATGCGCCAATTATATGTACGAAGCTTTGGCGGAAAGTAAGTATGATGAAGTGGTATGCGCTGTAATGACAGGGATGGGAGCGGATGGAACAAAAGGAATATCTTATCTGAAAGGTAAGAAAAAGATACATGTTATCGCTCAGGACGAAGACAGTTGTGCAGTGTATGGGATGCCGAAAAGCATTGTGGTTTCCGGGCTGGCAAATCAAGTGGTTCCCCTTGAGCAGATTGCGCAGGAGATCATAATGAACGTGGGGGTAATGTAAAATGGATGTAAGCCAATATTTGGAAATTTTTCTCGATGAGACAAAAGAACATTTGCAAAGTTTAAATACTGAAATATTGAATCTCGAACAGGATCCGGAGAACACGGATACGATCAATGAGATTTTCAGGGCGGCGCATTCCCTGAAAGGAATGGCCGGGACAATGGGATATAAGAGGATGCAGAACCTGACTCATGATATGGAGAATGTGTTCTCAGAGGTTCGCAACGGGACGATCAAGGTAAAAGGGAATATGATAGATATACTTTTCCAATGCCTGGACGCCCTGGAAGAATATTTGAATAATATCCAGGAAACAGGCGATGAGGGAACGAATGAAAACGAGCCCCTGATCAAACTGTTAAACGATGTGCTGGATTCCAAAGAAGGCGGCGAGCCGCAGACGGAAAAGAAAACGCAGCCAAAGGCGGAAGCTTCTGACGGGGACGGTGCGAAATGGAAAAATATTAAGTTTGACGATACCCAGAAAAGGGTGCTGTCCGAGGCGGTGGACCAGGGAAAGAAAGTTTATGGAATTACCGTGAAAGTACAGGAATCTTGTATTTTAAAGGCGGCGAGGGCTTTTCTTGTGTTTAAGGCATTGGAAGAATTAGGGGAAGTGCTGATTTCCAATCCTTCCGTTCAGGATATTGAGGATGAAAGGTTTGAATTGGACTTCAGCCTCATCTTTGTATCGGACAGTTCTTTGGAAAAAATATTGGATTCGATAAAAAGCGTTTCGGAAATTGAGGATGCGCAGGGCGCACTGGTAGAAGACGAACAGATAGGTTCTATCGCTGCGATAGAGACAGACAAGAGTACGGCACCTGCCGTTGTTGCAGAAGAAGGGGAGAATGCTCCTGCGGCCGAGAAGGCGAACCAGCCCGCTCCTGCTCCCAAAGCGGCAGAGAAGAAAGCACCTGTTTCCAAACCGGTAGTAAACAGAACCGTCAGGGTGGATATCGAAAAACTGGATGTGCTGATGAATCTGGTAAGCGAATTGATTATTGCAAAAAACTCTCTGGTATCTGCTTCCGTAGGTGAAAGAAACAACAGCGTAAACGAACATATTGAATATTTGGAGAGCGTAACGACTAACCTGCACGAATCCGTGATGAAAGTAAGGATGGTGCCGATCGAAAGCGTAGTAAATAAGTTTCCTCGTATGATCAGGGACTTGTCCAAGAAATTAGACAAAAAGATGGAATTGTATATGTCCGGTGAGGAAACGGAACTGGATCGTACCGTAGTCGATGAAATTGGCGATCCGTTGATGCACCTTTTAAGGAACGCTGCGGATCATGGACTGGAGTCAGGCGCGGTTCGAAAGTCCAAGGGAAAACCAGAGGTTGGTTCTATTTTCCTGGATGCCTACCAGGATGGAAATAATGTCGTTATAGAAGTAAGGGATGACGGCGCTGGAATTAATACGGCGGCAGTGAAAGAAAAAGCAATTATGAAAGGCGTTATTACACCGGAACAGGGCGAGAATATGTCCGAGCAGGAAATTATTAATTTGCTGTTTAGCGCCGGATTTTCCACTTCTGAGGTAGTCTCAGACGTATCGGGAAGGGGCGTGGGACTGGATGTTGTAAAATCCAAAATCGAGTCCTTAAGCGGAGAAGTGGAAGTTAAGAGCAAGATTGATATAGGAAGTACATGGACGATCCGGCTTCCGCTGACCCTGGCGATTATTCAGGCTCTTATGGTGGATGTAGGCGGAGAAAAATATGCAATCTCTTTAGGATCGATTCAGACCATCGAAGATATTATTCCTTCGGATATTAAGACAGTGCAAAATAAAGAAGTGATCCACTTAAGGGGAATCGTAATCCCGCTTATCCGTTTGAGCGAAGTCCTTGATATTGCCAGCAAGAAAAATCCTGAAGACAATATGACGGTCGTTATCGTGAAAAAGGGCGACAGGCTGTCCGGGATCGTGGTCGATGAGCTTATGGGCCAGCAGGAAATCGTTATCAAGTCGCTGGGGAAATACATTACCAAGTGCAAGGTGATCAGCGGCGCTACTATTTTAGGCGATGGCGAAGTGGCATTGATTCTGGATACTAATGCGTTATTTTAGGTGCATATTGTAGGAGGGCAGCGGAATGGAAGAAGTAAAAGTGGTTTTGGATAATGAAACAACTCAGTTTATCGTAGTCAGGCTGGGTGATGAGCAATACGGAATCGATATTAAATATGTGGATAATATTGTGCGGATGCAGCATATTACAAGAGTGCCGAAGGTGCAGGAATACTTGAAAGGGGTCATTAATCTGCGCGGAGAGGTTATCCCGGTAATGAGCGCCCGTATTAAGATGGATCTTCCGGCTGATGAATATACGAAAAGCACAAGAATTATCATCCTTAAACTGGAACAGCATGGGACAATAGGGGTTATTGTAGATGAAGTAAAAGAAGTAGTGACGTTGGAAAACCAGCAGATCGATAAAGTCGCTTATGACAGCAAGGAAGAAAAGGATTACTTTATTTTCGGAATCGGGAAGTACGAAGACGGAGGATTGATCTCGTTGCTCGATTTGAATGCAGTGGTATTGGATAAGGATAGCATATAGGAGGTTGGCAGTGGCTGATTTAAATTTAGAGACAGTGTCTCAGGAATATTATGATATACTGAGGGAGCTGGGCAACATAGGGGCCGGAAATGCGACGACCGCTTTGGCGCAGATGCTTCAATGTAAAGTCGATATGTCCGTACCTCAGGTAAAATTGTTGGAGTTTGGTGATGTGGCTACCCTGATGGGCGGGGAAGAACAGATTATGGCAGGCATTTATCTCGGAGTGGAAGGAGACATTACAGGAAGCATTATGTTCCTTCTGGAAAAAGAATCGGCCAGACACTTAGTTGGAAAGCTGATGGGAATGGCGGCTGAAGGGGATGATTTTTCCGAAATGGAAATATCCGCCCTCCAGGAAGTAGGAAATATTATAACAGGCTCTTACCTTAATTCGCTGTCCATGATGACGAATCTGAAGATCTGCCCAACGATTCCTTCGCTGGCAATCGATATGGCAGGAGCGATCCTCAGCGTTCCGGCTATTGAATTCGGAATTTTAGGAGACCATATCCTGTTAATACAGACTCAGTTTTTTGACGAAGTTCAGTTAGATGGATATTTTATCCTTATTCCTGATCTGGAATCTTATGGAAAGATTCTGTCATCTTTGGGTATTTCGGTAAGTTAGAGCCCCTGGAAGAATGGAATCGGGAAATGAGCTGGTATATGTACAGGCAGGTATGCCGTAAGGTATAAAGTGTAAGAGACATATTTCATAAGAAAAATGGGAGACTCGGGAAGGCTATGGGTGAGATAATTAAAGTCGGAATGGCGGATTTGAAGGTATGTGTCAGTCCGGATGCTGTCACTACGTTGGGATTGGGATCCTGTGTAGGAATAGCCATCAGGGATCCGGTCACTAAGATCGGAGGGCTGGCGCATATTATGCTGCCGGATAGCACACAAATAAGAAATAACAGTAATATCCCTAAATTTGCAGATACAGGTATTGCCGAACTGGTAAGGCAGATGGTGGCGAGAGGGGCAAAACAGAGCCGCATGGTGGCAAAGATTGCAGGAGGGGCTCAGATGTTTTCCTTCCAAAATAAGTCGGAAATGGTTCGTGTGGGAGAGCGGAACGTGGAAGCTACGAGGAAGAAGCTGGCACAGTTGAAGATACCGATTTTAGCGCATGATACGGGAGACAGCTATGGTAGGACGGTTATTTTCTATCCGGAGACAGGAGATTTTGTTATTAAGGCCGTCGGAAAGGTGCAGAAGACTATATGAAAGGCAAAAAAAAAGGGGGAAAAGCAATGAAAAGAAAATTGATACCGCCTTTTTTGATGCTGTCCGCAGGGGCAGTATGCAGTATTGCCATGCATTTGAATTATTATGAAACAAACAAAATGCTGACAATCCTGCTGGTGGTGATGATTGTCTTTTACATTGCAGGAAACCTGTTTACAATGATGTTGAATATTTTTGATAAGAAAAACCAGCCGGAAGAAGAAATTCAGGAAGAGGCAATAGAAGAAATCATATCGGGTGAGGGAACACCGGCTGATATGCAAGAAGGACAGGTGAAAACGGAAGGATAATTAAGTAAAGGTGGCTGACGAAGTATGGATGAAACGGGCAGAAAGAAGTTGTGGGAGGAATATGCGAAGGCGAAATCGCCGGAGATACGTGAAAAACTGATTATAGAGTACGCCCCGCTGGTAAAGCTGGTTGCCGGAAGACTTAGCATGTATTTAGGTTATAATGTGGAATACGACGATCTGGTAGGCTATGGTATTTTCGGGCTGATCGATGCGATCGATAAATTTGACAGCATGAAGGCGGTCAAGTTTGAAACTTATGCAAGCTTGCGGATAAGGGGAGCTATTTTAGATCAGATACGTAAAATGGATTGGATCCCAAGGACGATCAGACAGAGGCAGAAAAAAATTGACGCAGCCATTAAAGAAATAGAAGCGGTTCAGGGAAGAAACGCGACGGATACGGAAATAGCGGAGGCATTGGGGATTTCCGAGGATGAACTTGGAGAATGGCAGTCCCAGATGAAGATTACAAACGTAGTATCTTTGAATGAATTTATGGAACAGGGGAGCGAAGTGCCGGCGGAGAATAATAAAAACGCCCATTTCGACAGCCCTGAGGAAGTAGTGGAAAAAGAGGAACTGAAGAAGATATTATCGGAGGCATTAGAACTGCTGACAGAGAAAGAGCGGAGAGTCATTGAACTGTATTATTATGAAGAATTGACCTTAAAAGAGATCAGCGGTATTTTGGAGGTGTCCGAATCGCGGATATCCCAGCTGCATACGAGAGCGTTGCAGAAAATGAAGACAAAAATGGGAAATTATATAGGAATATTGTCATAGAAGCAGGAGAACAAAAAACATGAATGGATATTTTCAATTAGTATGCAGTACCAATCAGACATATTTGCATGTGTTTCCGCCTACGGATGGAGGCATGACGGCTGCGACAAGTGAAATGGCGGAATATTTGGGAAATAAGGGCATTGCTTATGACAGTTCGGTTATTTCAGAAATCGCGGGCTTAGGTGGAAAGCATGAGATACTTATTAATCATATGACCTGCGATGAAGTCAGGGAAGATTATAAGCTGATCATAAGCCCGGATAAAATGAATGCGATAGTCCGTTTTTATCCGCCTTCTTTAAAGGGTGGAACGTTGAGCAAGCAGGAATTTATCGCTGACCTCAGCTTTAAAGGTATTGAGTTCGGTATTCAGGAAGAGGAGATCGACCGTTTTTTTAACAACAAAAGATATTGCGAAGATTATATCGTGGCCGTAGGGCAGCAGCCGAGACACGGAACTGACGCATATATTGAGTATTATTTTAATACGGATCTGAGTGCGCGTCCTACTTTAAAAGAAGATGGAAGCGTTGACTTCTTTCACTTGAATACGATCAGCCACTGTCATGAGGGAGATGTTCTGGCAAAGTTATTTCCAGAGGATCCGGGTGATGTTGGCTATAACATTATGGGGGAGAAGATCAAGCCAAGGGAAGTAAAGAAAAAGAAATTGAAATTTGGAAGGAATATATCGGTTTCTGAAGATAAGCTGTCTATGATATCGGATGTGGACGGCCATGTCACTTTAGTAGACGATAAAGTATTTGTTTCCGATATTTTAACGGTGGAAAATGTAGACAGCTCTACGGGAAACATTGAATATGACGGAAATGTACAGGTCAACGGCAATGTATGCGCGAATTTTTCAGTGAAGGCAAAAGGAAACATTGAAGTTTCCGGCGTAGTGGAGGGCGCGCAGGTAGAGGCCGGAGGCGATATCATTATTGCCAAGGGAATGAACGGCATGGGAAAAGGCGTGCTGAACGCAAAAGGAAACGTGGTGGCAAAGTTCCTGGAAAACGCCACGGTTACCGCATTAGGCTATGTATCGTCGGAAACGATTCTTCATAGCACGGTCTATGCGGGGGATGAAGTTACCGTAAGTGGAAAAAGAGGATTTATTACCGGTGGGCGAGTATGTGCGACAAATTGTGTCACCGTAAAGACGTTGGGATCCTCTATGGGAGCAGATACGATTGTGGAAGTGGGGGCAGACCCGACGATCAAGGTTCGCATCCAGAATCTGCAGTGGGATATTGCTAACGCAACCAGGGTTGTTAAGTCTGTCGTGCCTTTGATTGAGGCTTCCAAACAAAAGCGCGCAAAAGGAATAAAGGTGACACCAGAACAGCTGCAATATGTAAAATCTTTGGAAGTGCTGAATAAAGTGAAAGAAAAAGAAATAGAGGATAAGGCACTGGAGATGGAACGGCTGCAGGAGTCGATCGGCGTTTATTCCAATGCAAAGGTTATTGTGACGGATACAGTATTTCCGGGTACGAAGATCAGCATTGGCGATGTATCCATGGTTGTTCATAGTGAAATGAAATATTGTAAATTCATTAAGCTGGATGGGGATGTAAAGATGACGGCGATTTAAGTGTAAGGAGATCAAGTTTGTGTCTGTACGGCATCCACAAACTTGTTATGCACGATAAAGCCGTGCAGAAATGGAGAGAAATATGTCGATTAACCGTATTGAATTGCAGGGTACGATTACAAGAGCACAGGATTATACGACAATTAAACATAACCAGGATAATAAAGGGATGGTCGATCAGTCGAATTTCCAGGCCCAGTTCCATAAAACCGTAGAAAATAAAGCAACACAGGTTCATCAGGGCGACAATACGGAGAATAACAAGAAGAAGTATGACGCAAAAGAAAAAGGAAACGGGGAATATTCCGGTGACGGAGGGAAAAAGCGCAAGAAGGACCAGGATAAGGACAAAGATGCGGACGGAAGAGTGGTACTGAAAGGGATCGGAAGATTTGATATGAAAATCTAGGAGAATATGAAGTATGGGATTGACAGAGATCGTTCTTATAATAGTTGGAGTCGTTTTTCTGATTCTCAGCTATGTGCTTCCCATGGGAAAAGGGGAAAACGTGGCTGAGGCAGGAACGAGGATTGATGAGGGATTCATTCGAGGCTTGGTGGAAAAAGAGGTCGGGAATGCCAGGAATCATATCAATGATATGGTGGATGAAACCCTCTCTTATTCTATGGAAAAGACCGAGAGAGCAATGGAACGCCTGACAAATGAAAAAATTATGGCGGTCAATGAATATTCAGAACAGGTATTGGAAGGAATTAACAAAAACCATCAGGAAGTCATATTTTTGTACGATATGCTGAACGATAAACATGATAAGTTTGTTCGGACGGTAGGAGAGGCAGACAAAAAAATGAAAGAGATCCGGCAGGAAGTGCAGGATTTGGAAATTACCGTAAAAGAGGCAGCAGGAGGCCTGGAAGCGGAAACGGAACAAGTGCAGGAGCGGGAAACGGGAGAAGGCATCCTTTCAGAACCGGAGAAGGAAGACAGGCGGGAGGAAGCCTTATTTGTGCCGATTATGCCTGAAAAGGTGGATGATTCGGACAAGGTTCTTCGGGAAGTGAAGGAAAATGCGGAAGGCGGAGCATCGGGTTCGGATAAGGCGGAGCCTTCAGAGAAGAAAGAGCAGGGACATAACAGCAATTACAACAATAACGAAAGAATATTGCGGCTGCATAAATTGGGAAAATCAAAGACTGCAATAGCCAGAGAGCTTGGTTTAGGCGTTGGGGAAGTAAAATTGGTCATTGATCTGTTTGAACAGGACAAATAAGAATCCTAAAAGTATGGGCAGATGGGGGCAGTTATGAATTTGAAATATTATTTAAGAGGATTGGGACTGGGCATCGTTATGACTGCGATCATTGTGGGAATAGCGGCGCGCGGAAAAGATAAAAGCCTTACGGAAGAAGAAATTGTTGAAAAAGCGAAAACGCTTGGGATGATAGAAGAAGAACAGATGGAAGAATATCTGGAGGAAGCCAGGGCGGAAACGGAAGAAAGGATAAGGAAAGAACTGGCTGAAGAGGCGCCGGCGGTGCCGGCAGCGGAAAGCGTAAAGGCGGAAGGATCTGCAGGAGAGGAAAATGCAGGAGGCCGGGAAGCTTCAGGCAGCCAGGAAATGAATGATACCCGGGAGCAGGACGGCAGCCGGGAACCTGCCAGTGATCAAGATCAGGAAGCAGATGACGGAACGGAACCGGTGGAAGATGTCTATAGAGGGGAGGATGGAAAAACATATCCGGATGGAAAAACATATCCGGATGGAAAGGCATATCCGGCGGGAGAGGATGCTGCTGCGGCGGACGATAGGACAAAGTCGGAAGAAGGGATGGAACAGGAGATTATTTTTAATATAAAGAAAGGGGAGACGCCTTACAGTATCGGAAAAAGGCTGGAGGAAGAGGGTTTGCTGCCAGCGGATGCCAATTTTGACCGGTTTTTGGTAGATAATGGATATGATATGAAAATAGTGGCTTCCGAATACCGGATTCCGACGGATGCGGATATGGAGACGATTGCAAAAATTATTACGAAACAAGATAGATAATATTACGAAACAAGATAGATAATATTACGAAACAAGATAGATAATATTCCCTTGCAGATAAAGGGTTATTATGATACAATGTATGAGTTGTGACTAAAAAACACGTATGTTCATTCAATGTCGGTGCTTTTCAAATAACGTTTTACCGGAAAATATGAATTGCGGCAAAAAACGTCAGAAAGGAAAGGTAGGCAGCGGAGTATAAGACATGCGGAAGCAAATGAACCAAATGGAGGTAGAAACATGAGCGTTATTTCAATGAAACAGTTGTTGGAAGCAGGTGTTCATTTCGGACATCAGACAAGAAGATGGAACCCTAAGATGGCTCCGTATATCTTTACCGAAAGAAACGGCATCCATATTATCGATTTACAGAAGTCGGTAGGCAAAGTGGACGAGGCATATAAAGCGGTATTTGATATTGCATCCCAGGGCGGTACGATTCTTTTTGTCGGCACAAAGAAACAGGCGCAGGATGCAGTAAGAGTGGAAGCAGAACGCTGCGGCATGTTCTATGTAAATGAAAGATGGCTGGGGGGAATGCTGACAAACTTTAAGACAATCCGCAGCAGAATCGAAAGATTAAAACAGATCGAGATTATGTCCCAGGATGGAACTTTTGACGTTCTTCCCAAAAAAGAAGTTATTGCATTGAGGAAAGAATGGGATAAGCTGGAGAAAAATCTCGGCGGTATCAAAGAGATGACAAGAATTCCGGACGCTATTTTCGTAGTAGATCCGAAAAAGGAAAGAATCTGTGTACAGGAAGCTCATACGCTCGGCATTACGCTGATCGGTATCGGTGATACTAACAGTGATCCGGAAGAACTGGATTATATTATTCCGGGCAATGATGATGCGATCAGGGCGGTAAAATTGATTGTTTCTAAAATGGCCGATGCGGTTATCGAAGCAAATCAGGGCGAGGAAATGGTGTCAGAAGATGTGGCTGCAGAGATGGCGGAAGCAGCCGGAGCATCTGAAGCGACGGATATGGAAGAAATAGCGGCGGCTGAATAAATAAATCTGTCCGGAGCCGGAATACGGCCGGGCAAGAATGGAGGATTAAAATGGCTATTACAGCAGCAATGGTAAAAGAATTAAGAGAAATGACTGGCGCAGGTATGATGGACTGTAAAAAGGCGCTTACCGAGACCAATGGTGATATGGATGCAGCAGTAGAGTTCTTGAGAAAGAACGGACAGGCAAAAGCGGAGAAAAAAGCGGGCAGGATCGCAGCGGAAGGCCTTTGCCGCGTAGCAATGGACGGCGATCAGTGCGCAGCGGTTGTAGAAGTAAATTCAGAGACCGACTTTGTGGCTAAGAATGCAGATTTCCAGAATTTCGTAGAAACAGTGGCGGCTCAGGCAGTATGTTCCGATGCGGCAGACATTGATGCTTTTATGGCGGAAAAATGGAAAGAAGACGCTTCCAAGACCGTAAAAGAAGCTTTGGTAGAAAAAGTAGCGGTAATCGGCGAAAATCTGAATATCAGAAGATTTGAAAAAGTAGTTGCATCGGAAGGCTGCGTAGTTTCTTACGTACATGGCGGCGGAAGAATCGGCGTTATCGTGGAAGCAGCTACGGATGTGGTAAATGATGCTGTTAAGGAGGCGCTTACCAATATTGCAATGCAGGTAGCGGCGCTGTCTCCCAAATATGTGTCTACAGCGGATGTTTCCGAAGAATATAAGGCCCATGAGAAAGAGATCCTTATGGCACAGATCGCTCAGGATCCTAAGATGGCAGGAAAGCCGGAGAAGGTAATCGAGGGCGCAGTGGTAGGCCGTTTAAATAAGGAGTTGAAGGAAGTATGCCTGTTAGAGCAGACTTATGTGAAGGCAGAGGACGGAAAGCAGACGGTTGCACAGTATGTGGCTCAGGTAGCGAAAGAAAACAGCGCAGCGCTTTCTATTAAGAAGTTTGTTCGCTTCGAGACCGGTGAAGGTCTGGAGAAGAAGGAAGAGAACTTTGCGGAGGAAGTTGCGAAGCAGATGAATCAGTAGAAATTTGTCGAAATAAGGCGAATAGAGATAGGAAAAACCCTTGTGAATGGTGTGGGAATGCCATTTGCAGGGGTTTTTAATGTTTTATGTTGAATTTTCATTTCTTGACACTGTCACGATATACCGTTATAATCAATAAAAAAAGAATCCCTGAAATGGAGAATAGAGAAATGGAATTGATGAATTTGTTAAAGGAAAAGCAGCTTTCTGTTTATCAGTGTGCGAAAGAAAGCCATGTACCATATACTACATTATCCGATATTGTGAAAGGGAAAACTAGGATTGAAAAATGTACCGCAGAAACAATATATAAATTAGCGAGGACGCTCCATTTGACAATGGAAGAACTTTTAACAGAATGTTTTAAAGAAGATGAAAACGCTCCCAATTTAAGAGATTTTGAAATATATAAAAGTAATATCTGTCATTTAGTGAAAGATAAAGGAGATATTGATTTTATTATTGATACTTTAAAGGAGAATCAAATAAGAACTTATTGGGAACGGCAATGGTATCGGGAAAGTTTTTATCTTCTGGCTATGGTAGATTATTTAAGCAGGGAAAATGGACTTCCATTGTGCAATGATTATGAAGATATAAGGAACTGTAAGCTGTCGGAGCCGTTATATCCGTGGGATGTTGTTCTTGCTGCAAAATTGGATGGTTCGCTTGATAGGAAAGAACAATGTTTAAAAGAAGCGATTCCCGAATTTCTGAGGTTTAATATTATAGAAAGCGAGATAAGGAATGTCTGTTGAGAAAGGTTTTA
>OFGF01000021.1_pt1 | contig 140935 bp, 162 predicted proteins | sample 1521711 | NCBI WGS metagenome assembly OFGF01 (sample SAMEA3504092, study PRJEB24116) | mouse gut metagenome | biome: mouse gut; feature: mouse-associated habitat; material: faeces | place: Denmark | collected 2011 | reverse complement strand
TGAAGCCGCTGCCGCCGCAGAAGCAGGACAGCAGCAGAATCCAGATCAGCCATTCGCAGCCGTTATTATTGTTGTCGCAGCCACAGCCGCAGCCGTTGTTGCCAAAGCCGATGCCGTTTCCGTTTCCGCAGAATAATAAGAGCAGGATGATCCAGCAGCAGTTGCCGCCGCCAAACAGGCTGTTGCCGCAGCCGCAGCCACAGCCGTTATTGCAGCTATTGGTGGAGCAGCCGCAGTTAGTAGCAGTTAAGTCACTCATAATAGTGCCTCCATGTTTTTTTATAGTGTATTGTATGCGCATGGGCCTGTCAAAGTTTCATACGAAAACGGCTCAGGTCAATAATTTTTCAGGCGAACCATGTCGGACGAGAGGGAATTGCCACGAAATATATAACAGACGGTTATGAAAAATATAAATAATATGTATTTGAAGAATAGCTGAGATTATGATATACTGTTTAGAAAAAATAGTCCTTACTGCCGTGAGGGAAGATGCGGGACTTAAAGACAGCAGATTCCCGGAAGGCGCACTGATCCGAATGCGGACGCTGCAGCGGCCGTATGCGGATCAAGGGAAATGTGTGCCGTGAGGGAAGATGCGGGACTTAAATAGGAGGAGACCATGGAACTGAAGATTACCTGCATCCCAGGCGATGGGATCGGCCCGGAAATTGTGGCGGAAGCCAGAAAAGTGCTTGAAAAGGTGGCGCGGAAGTATGGCCACACCATGAATTTCACGGATATACTGATGGGGGGCGCATCCATAGACGTGAACGGCGTACCCCTGACGGAGGAGGCAGTGGCGGCGGCCAGGGCAGCGGACGCTGTGCTGATGGGTTCCATCGGAGGCAACACCACTACCTCCCCCTGGTACAAACTGCCCCCCAATCTGCGTCCGGAGGCAGGGCTGCTGAAAATCCGTAAAGAACTGAACCTCTTTGCCAACCTGCGCCCGGCGGTGCTCTATGACGAACTGGCGGCGGCCTGCCCTCTGAAGGAGGAGATCAGCAGAGCGGGTTTTGACATGATGATCATGCGGGAACTCACCGGGGGGCTGTATTTTGGCGAGCGCAGTACCGTGGAGGAAAATGGTGTGCGCAGGGCCGTTGATACCTTGACTTACGATGAGAACGAGATCCGGCGGATCGCCATCAAGGGTTTTGATATTGCCATGAAACGCCGCAAAAAAGTAACCAGTGTGGACAAGGCCAATGTGCTGGATTCCTCCCGGCTTTGGAGGGCTGTGGTGGAAGAGGTGGCAAAGGACTACCCGGAAGTGACGCTGGAGCACATGCTGGTGGACAACTGCGCCATGCAGCTTGTGAAAGACCCCGCCCAGTTTGATGTAATTCTCACGGAGAACATGTTTGGAGATATTTTATCCGATGAGGCCAGTATGGTAACGGGTTCCATCGGCATGCTGGCCAGCGCCAGCTTAAACGACACGACGTTTGGCCTGTATGAGCCCAGCGGCGGTTCTGCCCCGGATATTGCGGGTAAGGGCATCGCCAACCCCATCGCCACGATTCTCAGCGCTGCCATGATGCTGCGGTACTCCTTTGATCTGGACAGGGAGGCCGATGCGGTGGAGGCGGCGGTTAAGCAGGTGCTGGCTGAAGGATACAGGACCATTGACATCATGCCCCAGAAGGGCGAGAGCCCTGTGGGGAACATAACCCAGGTGGGCACTGCCCAAATGGGCGATTTGATAGCGGAGAGAATATAGAAACGGCAAATATGTATTCGCCACATTATCCTGCAAAAAGAGAGTAACGGGTCAAGTGTAAGGAATATACCCGGTGTATATAAGGAAGAGGATCCTATAATTCGGTTTGTTCAGATGAGGAGGAAAGGGATATGATGACAAGCGACAACGCCAGGGCCGGCATGCAGCAGGCACCGGCCAGAAGTCTTTTTAATGCCCTGGGTTTTACCCAGGAGGAGATGAAGAAACCCATGGTGGGCATCGTCAGTTCTTACAATGAGATTGTGCCCGGCCACATGAATATTGACAAGATCGTGGATGCCGTGAAGCTGGGAGTAGCGGAAGCGGGCGGTGTACCCGTGGTGTTTCCTGCCATTGCTGTCTGTGACGGCATCGCCATGGGCCATATCGGCATGAAGTACTCCCTGGTGACCCGGGATCTGATTGCGGATTCCACCGAATGTATGGCCATTGCTCACCAGTTTGACGCTCTGGTGATGGTTCCCAACTGTGATAAGAATGTGCCGGGCCTGCTGATGGCGGCGGCCAGGCTGAATCTTCCCACGGTGTTTGTGTCCGGCGGTCCCATGCTGGCGGGACATGTGAAGGGGCAGAAGAGAAGCCTGTCCTCCATGTTCGAAGCGGTGGGTTCCTATGCGGCGGGCGCCATGACAGAGGAGGATGTGTGCGAGTTTGAAAACAAGGTTTGTCCCACCTGCGGTTCCTGCTCCGGCATGTACACCGCCAATTCCATGAATTGCCTGACGGAAGCCCTGGGCATGGGCCTGGCGGGCAATGGTACCATCCCTGCGGTGTATTCCGAGCGCATCAAGCTGGCGAAGCACGCGGGTATGGCGGTGATGGAACTGCTGCGGCAGAATATCCGGGCCAGGGATATTATGACCAAAGAGGCTGTTCTGAATGCGCTGACTGTGGATATGGCACTGGGATGCTCCACCAACTCCATGCTGCATCTGCCCGCCATCGCCCATGAGATCGGCTTTGATTTTGACATCAGTTTTGCCAATCCCATAAGTGAAAAAACTCCTAACCTGTGCCATCTGGCTCCGGCAGGTCCCACCTATATGGAGGACTTAAACGAGGCAGGAGGCGTGTACGCGGTGATGAAGGAATTGGCGGATATTGGCCTGCTCCACACGGACTGCATGACCGTCACGGGCAGAACCATGGGGGAAAACATCGCCGGTGCGGTGAACCGTAACCCGGAAGTCATCCGCCCTGTGGAAAATCCCTACAGCAAAACCGGTGGTCTGGCTGTCCTGAAAGGCAATCTGGCCCCGGACGGCTCCGTAGTGAAGCGCTCTGCCGTGGTGGAGGAGATGATGGTACACGAGGGCCCGGCCAGGGTCTTTGACTGTGAGGAAGATGCCATTGCCGCCATCAAGGGGGGCAGGATCGTGGCAGGAGATGTGGTGGTGATCCGCTATGAAGGTCCCAAGGGCGGTCCCGGGATGCGGGAGATGCTCAATCCTACTTCCGCCATCGCGGGTATGGGACTGGGGTCCAGCGTGGCACTGATCACAGACGGCCGCTTTTCCGGTGCGTCCAGAGGTGCGTCTATCGGCCATGTTTCCCCGGAGGCGGCGGTGGGTGGACCCATTGCCCTGGTGGAGGAGGGGGATATCATCAGCATTGATATTCCCGGCCTGAAGCTGGAAGTCAGGATATCCGAGGAGGAGATGGCCGCCAGAAAGGCAAAATGGCAGCCCAGGCCGCCCAAGGTGACCACCGGCTATCTGGCCCGTTATGAAAAGATGGTGACCAGCGGCAACAGGGGAGCTATTCTGGAACTCGGTTAGAACAATCAAACAGGAAACATACAATAAAGGAGCGGAGAACATGCAGTTGACAGGTTCGGAAATCGTAATCGAATGTCTCAAGGAACAGGGCGTGGACACGGTGTTCGGCTATCCCGGCGGCACGATCCTGAATATTTATGATGCTTTATATAAACACAGCAATGAGATCCGCCATGTGCTGACCAGCCATGAGCAGGGCGCGGCCCATGCGGCGGACGGCTATGCCAGGGCCACGGGCAAAGTGGGTGTCTGTATGGCTACCAGCGGGCCCGGCGCCACCAATCTGGTGACAGGCATCGCCACGGCTTACATGGATTCCGTGCCCATGGTGGCCATCACCGCCAATGTGAACCTGCCCCTGCTGGGCAAGGACACGTTTCAGGAGGTGGATATCGCCGGAGTGACCATGCCCATCACCAAACACGGATACATCGTTAAAAATGTGGAGATTCTTGCGGACACTCTGCGCAAGGCGTTCCATATCGCCCGGAGCGGCCGTCCCGGCCCGGTGCTGGTGGATATCACCAAGGACGTGACGGCGGCGCTGTGCGAATACACCCCGGAGAAGCCCCGGGAGATGGAGCGGGAGAATCTGTTTACATCGGAGCAGATTCAACAGGTGGTGGAACTGATCGGCAAGTCCAGACGTCCCTATATCTATCTGGGCGGCGGCGCGGTGATCTCTGGCGCTTCCCAGGAGGCTGCCCGCTTTGCGGAACTGGTGGACGCTCCGGTTTGCGATACTCTCATGGGCAAGGGCGCTTTCGACGGCAACAGTCCCCGCTATACAGGCATGATCGGTATGCACGGCACCAAGGCTTCCAACCTGGGAGTGAGCCAGTGCGATCTGCTGATTGCTCTTGGCGCCCGGTTTTCCGACCGGGTGACGGGCAATCCCAAAAAGTTTGCGGAGGAGGCAAAAATTATCCACATCGACATAGACGCGGCGGAGATCAACAAGAACATACGGGTGGATGCCTCCCTGATCGGAGACTTGAAGGATGTGCTGGCTGCCATCAATGAAAAGCTGGAACCCCAGTCTCATAAAGAGTGGATGAAACGGATCCAGGACCTGAAGGACAAATATCCTCTGAAATATAACAAAGAAAATCTTTCCTGTCCCTATGTGATAGAAGAGATTGATCGGATCACCAAAGGTGAAGCCATCATCACCACAGATGTGGGCCAGCACCAGATGTGGGCTGCTCAGTATTATCGCTACACCCAGCCCCGTACCTTTCTTTCCTCCGGCGGTCTGGGGACCATGGGCTACGGCCTGGGAGCCTGCATCGGCGCCCAGGTGGGACAGCCTGATAAAATCTGCGTGAATATCGCCGGCGATGGATGCTTCCGCATGAATATGAATGAACTGGCCACTGCCAGCCGTTACAATATTCCCATCATCCAGGTGGTAATCAACAACCATGTGCTTGGGATGGTGCGCCAATGGCAGACATTGTTTTACGGCAAGAGATATTCCCAGACGGTGCTGAACGATAAGGTGGATTTCTGCAAAGTGGCGGAGGGGCTGGGCTGCAGCGCAATCCGGGTGACTTCCCGGGAGGAACTGGCTCCCGCTCTGGAGAAGGCGCTGGCGCTGAAAGCTCCGGTGTTGATTGAGTGTGTGATACCGGAGGACGATAAAGTATTCCCCATGGTGCCCGCCGGTGCGCCCATCAGCGAGGTGTTTGACGGGGACGATCTGTAAGGCGGCCTCTTTCGGATGCTTGGAAAAGCACTGAAAGGATGAATGCCGCATACTAAATAAGGAATAAACTGTGTATCCCGGACTGACAGAGATATACAGGCAGGAATGCTGTGCAGGTTTTGAACGGCACGGCGTGATGGTGGCTTACAATGAAAAAGATGCTTCGCATATGTCTGCTGACAACTCTCTGCATGACCTTTGTGACATTGGGCGGTTTTCTGGCTCTAACCTGGTATTATGGCAGGACCTTTGTGGTAAATACCTGGATTAACGGCATATACTGTACCGGCATGACGGTGGAAGAAGTGAACGGTGAACTGGTTCGGTCCGTGGAGATTCCGGAACTGGCCATTATAGACGGGCAGGGGCAGAGTTGGATACTGGATTTGTCCCTGGCAGACTACCGGGTGGACTATACGGAGAGTCTGCAGGCATATCTCAGACACAGGGGCCGGACCTCCTGGCTGAACCCGGAGGAGGAGGCGGAGCAGCATCTGTTTCCGCGAACCGACTGGGATCGGGAGAAACTGAGAGAGATGGTGGCAGGCATGGATTGGGTGCAGGCCGCCCAGAATCAAAGTGCGGCGGTGGAGATCCGGCCGGGAGAGGAGGGGGCGGCCCCCTATGTTCTCTATGACGGGAAAAGCAATCGGTTGGATGTGGAGCGGCTCTGCGATTATGTACAGCAGTGCGTGGAGAAGGGGATCTATGAAGTGCGGGTGGAGCAGGGAGATTGCTACACAAAGCTGGAGGATACGGCGGAGGATGTCTTGCAGAGACAGCGTTTTGCCGAATTGCAGTCCTTTTGCCAAAGCAATCTGATCTATGACATGGGGGCGGAGCAGATTGAACTGACGCCGGAGATTATGGCTTCCTTCCTGCGGAAAGACAGCGCCGGGTGTCCGATTTGGGACCAGGAGGAACTTCTGGTCAGCGCCGGCCAGGTAAAAGAGTGGGTGGAGCAGTTGGCGGAGCAGTATGATACGGTGGATACCACCAGGGAATTCCAGACCACGGAAGGCCGGGTGGTACAGGTGGCCTACAAGACTTATGGGACCCGCCTGGATGTGGAAACGGAAGTGGAATTCCTCACGGAGGAACTGCTCTATGAGAGGGAAGAGCCCCTGGTGCATAAGCCCGCCTATCTGCAGGAAGGGTTTTGCAGAGGCCTGGATGATCTCGGGGATACTTATATCGAGGTGGACATGGGTGAACAGCGCATGTATTATTATCAGGAAGGAGAATGCCTGATCTCTGTGGATGTGGTTACCGGCAACGCCCGCCGGGGATGGGATACTCCCGAGGGAATCAATTATGTCTACAATAAGCAGAAGAACCGGATTCTGCGGGGAGAGGATTATGCCACTCCCGTAAAGTTCTGGATGCCGGTGGTGGGCAATGTGGGGATACACGACGCCGACTGGCGCAAAGAGTTTGGCGGGGAGATTTACAAAACCAACGGTTCCCACGGCTGTATCAACACGCCCCCCAAAGTTATGACCCAACTGTACGAATTGGTGGAGATGGGTACACCAGTTGTGATGTTTTACTGAGACTTAGGTTTTTTCCCGGGTCGGCGGCGAAAGGTTAATATTTTAACAAAGTAGTTGACTAAAGCGGGATTTGGATATAAAATAAGTGAAACATATGGGACGGCAGATAATGGGCAGCATTTGGCCCGGCAATCTGCGGGACTCAGATTAAGGAGGAAGAGGTAGTGGCAAGAGTTTATAATTTTTCGGCGGGCCCTGCGGTTTTGCCCGAGGAGGTACTGAAAGAGGCGGCAGAGGAGATGTTGGACTACCGGGGAACCGGTATGTCCGTGATGGAGATGAGCCATCGCTCCAAGGCTTATGAGACGATTATCAAGGAGGCGGAGGCGGATCTTCGGGAACTGATGAACATTCCCGACAACTATAAGGTGCTGTTTTTGCAGGGCGGTGCCAGCCAGCAGTTCGCCATGATTCCCATGAACCTGATGAAAAACAGGGTGGCTGACTATATCGTGACCGGTCAGTGGGCCAAGAAGGCTTATCAGGAAGCCTGCCTTTATGGCAAGGCCAACAAGATTGCCTCATCCGAGGACCAGACCTTTTCCTACATACCCGATTGCTCCGACCTGCCTGTCAGCGAGGATGCGGATTATGTGTATATCTGTGAAAACAACACCATCTATGGAACCAAGTTCAAGACGCTCCCCAATACCAAGGGCAAGACTCTGGTGGCAGATGTGTCGAGCTGCTTTCTGTCCGAGCCTGTGGATGTGACCAAATACGGCGTGATCTACGGCGGCGTGCAGAAGAACATCGGTCCTGCGGGGGTGGTCATCGTGATCATCCGGGAGGATTTGATTACCGAGGATGTGCTGCCGGGTACGCCCACCATGCTGCAGTATAAAATCCATGCGGACAATGACTCCCTGTACAACACTCCTCCTGCCTACGGTATCTATATCTGCGGCAAGGTGTTCAAGTGGATCAGGAAACAGGGAGGCCTGGAGGCCATGAAGGCCTACAATGAGAAAAAGGCGGCCATTCTGTATGATTTCCTGGATCAGAGCAAACTCTTCAGGGGCACGGTGCGCAAGGAGGATCGCTCCCTGATGAATGTGCCTTTTGTCACAGGCAACGAGGAGTTGGACGCGAAATTTGTCAAGGAGGCCAAGGCAGCAGGCTTTGAAAACCTCAAGGGCCACAGAAGTGTGGGCGGTATGAGAGCTTCCATCTACAATGCCATGCCCATGGAGGGTGTGGAGAAGCTGGTGGAGTTTATGAAAAAGTTTGAGGAGGAGAATGCCTGATGTATCAGATTAATTGCCTGAATCCCATTGCGGATGTGGGATTGAAGAATTTTAGCGATAAATATCAAATTACGGCGGATGTACAGGAGGCTGACGGCATTCTGGTGCGCAGCGCTTCCATGCATGAGATGGAGATACCCGCAGGGCTGCTGGCAGTGGCCCGTGCCGGCGCAGGGGTGAATAATATCCCGCTGGACAAATGTGCGGAAAAGGGCGTGGTGGTATTCAATACCCCCGGCGCCAACGCCAACGGCGTGAAGGAACTGGTGCTGGCAGGAATGCTGCTGGCAGCCAGGGATGTGATCGGCGGCATCGACTGGGTCAGGGCTTCCGCGGACAATGGGGACATTGCCAAGGCGGCGGAGAAGGAGAAGAAGAACTTTGCCGGGACAGAAATCATGGGCAAAAAGCTGGGCGTTATCGGCTTGGGGGCCATCGGTGTGAAAGTGGCCAACGCCGCCGTGTCTCTGGGAATGGATGTATACGGCTATGATCCCTACCTGTCCGTGAACGCCGCGTGGAATCTGAGCCGTTCCGTGAAGCATGTGCTGAATGTGGACGATATCTATGCGGACTGTGACTATATCACCATCCATGTGCCCCTGCTGGATTCCACCAAGGGCATGATCAATGCGGTATCCATCGCCAAGATGAAGGAGGGCGTGGTATTGCTGAACTTTGCCAGAGATCTTCTGGCCAACGAAAAAGATGTGCTGGAGGGTCTGCAGAGCGGCAAGATTGCCCGCTATGTGTCCGATTTTCCCAATCCCACCACGGCAGGCCAGAAGGGATGTATTGTGATTCCTCATCTGGGCGCCAGCACCGAGGAATCCGAGGACAACTGCGCCGTGATGGCCGTGGAAGAGATCATGGATTATCTGGAAAACGGCAATATCCGCAACAGCGTAAACTATCCGGCCTGCGATATGGGCATCTGCTCCAAGGCAGGGCGCGTGGCCATTTTCCACAAGAACATCCCCAACCTGATCACCCAGTTTACCGCCGCGTTCGGTGTGAAGGGCATCAACATCAGCGATATGACCAACAAGTCCAGAGGCGAGGTGGCTTACACCATGATTGATGTGGAGAGCGCGCCCACAGCGGAGATCATCGAGGCGCTGGAGAAGATTGACGGCGTGTTCCGGGTGAGAGTTGTGAAATAGTATTAAGACATGTACGTTGTGCCCGAATCAGGCAAAAACTCGCTGCCAAGATCAAGAAGGGATATGGCAGTGTATATTTCAGAAAAGAAAGCCATACGGGGAGAATTACCTCTCTATATGGCTTTTGTATTATTTTGTTTAGAAATGTTGAAGGAAATATAAATAGATCAATTTGCACAACTAACTTGACATCAACTTTTCTGCATCATAAAATAAAATTGCCAATATTTTTCTCACATTGTCATGGAAGAATCTAAGGACATCTGTCAGAGCGATGGCCCCAAAAGACAATTAGAATGGAGAGATCAAGGAGGATACAATGAGAAAACAAAGAGGCAATTTTAGATGGAAATTCGTGGCTGTATTGCTGTTGGCAGCAATTTGCGTGAGTTTCGTGGCAGGTACAGGGCCAATGGAAGTGTGGGCTGAGGACGATACTCAGACAGTGCGGCTAATACTTACAACATCAGATATTGAATCCATTGATGCTGATATGGTCACAAATATTGCGTTGCTGGACATTGAAAGCGGTGAGGTGCGGAGATTGTCTATGGATAAATACGATGACAGATGGGTGTATGAAGCGTTGGGATTACAGCGAAATAGGGAATATCGGTGGAGTGTATGTGGATATTACTTCAAATCATTTTCCAGCGATCTTGCAGTGGTTGAAAGTGAAGTAGTTCTTCACCGCGTTAAATATTGGGACGAGGATAATTTTATACAGCAGGAATATGTACCGGATGGTTGCGGAGTATATTTTTATCACCTTCCGATTCAAAAAGAGGGGTATATTTTTAAGGGATGGGTGCCCCGCGAGTACAAGGAAATGGAAATAGCAGATCCCTATACCGCTATTTTTTCTCCCACTGATATGAAAGCCTTATGGAGGAGAGATTTTACACAAGAAGACTTTAAAACTAAAGTAAGCGATATTCTGAATACCTTACATAGTACAATATCAGATACTACAACAAAGGAAATGTTTGCTAATGCTATAAAGCAGGAGATGGATAATTTTTTTCTTATTAGTGTTGAAGTAGAGGTTTCAAAGTTCATAATATCCGATAAAAAAGATAGCCTTAATTATTTTGTCAATGTGGAATATCAAAATTATTATGCAGGAAGCGGAGGATACATAAGCCTTTCAGAGGATCCTCTGCCTCCCCAGGACAAGGGCTGGACGCTGGACGGTGCCGGAAACCTGATCATCACCGGTCAGGCCGGGATGGAGAACTGGGTACAGAACGGAAGGGGAGAGAGCAATCTCTCGGATGTGAAACATGTGCTGATTCAGGATGGGGTCATTACCATTCCGCCCCATGCCTTTTCCGGCTGCGACAATCTGGGCTCCGTTTCCGTTCCCGGCACAGTGACAGATATAGGAGATTCCGCATTTGCGGGAGCAGTGTCCCTGGAGAAAGTGGAGATGCAGGGCGTTACGCCGCCTGCTGTAGGGTCCGGCGTGTTTGACGACTGCAAATTTGTGACGGATTCCGTGGGGGGAATTCTGGTGCCGCCGGGAAGCGGGGATGCATATAAGCAGGAACTGGGGGGAACTTTGGGCGCATTTGTCACGGAGGGCTCTCTCACTGTTACGGAGGAGGCTCTGCAAAATAAGCTGCAGCAGATTCTTGCAAATCTGTCCGTATCCAATGATACCACAGTGGAAGAAGTCAGAATCACGATAAAGAAGGAGATAGACAAGTATTTTCAGATTGATTCTACCATAACGGTGGCGGGTTTTACCCTGGAAGCGGCGACCACAGAAGGGAAAGGTTCCCTTAAGCTGGCGGTTGTGGCCGGACATGGGGGCTTTTCCGTCTCGGCGGAGGAAGCAGTCCCTATTCCTCAGCTTCCTCCGCTGCCGGACAGGGGATGGACTCTGGACCAGGCCGGGAATCTGGCCATCGCCAGTCAGGCGGGAATGGAGGATTGGGCGCAAAACGGCAGGGCGGAAGGGAACTTTCCGAAGGTGAAAAATATTCTGATCGGGAGTGGCGTTACGGCAGTCCCGGAGGATGCGTTCAGCGGCTGCGCAGATCTGGTGGCCGTTGTTCTTCCGGATACGGTGGTCAGTATAGGGAACCGGGCCTTTGCCAACGCGTTCTCCCTGGGAGAGATTACTCTTCCCCCGGGTCTGCAGGGCATTGGGGACAGTGCGTTCATGAACTGCGGCAATCTGGGGAAAGTGGTGATGCAGGGAACAACGCCGCCCTCCCTTGGCTCTGCCGTCTTTGACCAGTGTAAATTTGTGACAGACGATTCCAAGGGGATCGTGGTTCCCAACGGCAGCGAGGATGCATATAAGGCGGCGTGGGGAGTGCTGGGAGATTTTATTCTGGAGAAACACACCCATAGCTTTGGTGCAGACTGGAAATATGATGGGATGTATCACTGGCACGAATGTGCCTGCGGCGGAAAAGGGGATGTGTCGGCTCACGGTTGGGGAAATGGAGTAATATTGAAAGCTCCCACCGCCACGGAAGCAGGTATCATGGGATATAGCTGCCCTGGGTGTCAGGCCGCAAAGACAGAACCTATTCCTGCCACAGAAACGTCGACGCCTGGAGGAGATTCATCGGTTACGGGAAACAATCCTGGAGGAGATTCATCGGTTACAGGGAACAATCCGGGGGGTGATTCATCGGTCACGGGGAACAATCCGGGGGGCGATTCATCGGTCACGGGGAACAATCCGGGGGGTGATCCTTCCGGCCCCGGCAATGATAATTCGGGTGGGAATAATGCCGGAGGGGTTCCTGGGAACGGTACAGGGGTTCCCGGAGAAGGCAGTTCTGGCGGGAACATTCTACCGCAGACGGAGAACGGCGCCGATTGGCTTCTGCAGAATCTTCTCACCGCAGACAACCGCAGGGACAGGGAACCCAGGACCGCCGATGGAGTTCCGCTGGAAATGTATGCGACTATCGCCATGATTGCAGGATTTTTCTATCTGATACTCCTGTTTCTGGACAGATATGATATAACAGAAGAGGAGAGAAGGGAGTCTCTGGCCCGTCTGGTGAGATGGGCAAAGCGAGGCGGATGGCTCCGCAGGCTGCCGGTGATGGCAGCGCTTTACACCATGCGGCTCTACTATCGAGTGATCGGCGGGCAGGCCTCAAAGGGAAGGAAGATCTGATCAAAAGCATAACTGTGTTCCTGGCCGGGAAAGGCTCCCGGCGGGAACGCGGTTTTACAGGCGGCCCGCCTGCTAACGAATCAGGATGGGCATGCCGTTTCCGCCATTCAGGTCCTGAAGTTCCTCCGTAAGTTTCTGCTGGGTGGCGCAGGAAGCTTCGGACTGGATATCCATATACAGGATAAACATGTCCTCCAGCGCCATCTGCTTCTCATCGGCGATTTCCTGCAGTATCGGTTTAAGTTTCTCAATCTGTGCGGAAACCTGCACTTTCTGGGGATCAATATCCCCCATTACCTGTTCTGCGTAATCATTGATTCTCTTTAAAATAGCACGATTTTCGTCTGTCATTTTCCATCACTCCTCACAAATTTTTTTTCTATTATACCACTTTAACGCTTGTGGTGCATAGTTATTTTTGGTATGATAAAAAGAAAATGGAGGAAAACCATGGCAGATATCAGACCATTTCAGGCATACAGGCCGGCGGCGGGACTTGAATCGGAGATCGCGGCGCTGCCCTATGATGTATATAACAGAGAGGAAGCGGCGGAGGAGGTGAAAACACACCCCGGCTCTTTTTTAGCCATTGACCGCGCAGAGACGCAGTTTGCTCCGGAGGTGGATACCTATGCGGACTGCGTCTATGAGAAAGCCCACGATCTGTTGTGGCAGTGGATTCGGGAAGGCCGTTTTGTCCGGGAGGACAAGCCCTGCTATTATATCTATGAACAGGTTATGGAGGGGAGGAGCCAGAAAGGCATAGTGGCCTGCGCCTCCATTGATGATTATCAGAATCAGGTGATTAAGAAACATGAGAATACCCGGGCGGACAAGGAGCAGGACAGAATCCGCCATGTGGATGTCTGCGAGGCCCAGACGGGCCCCATCTTTCTGGCTTATCGCAGCCAGGCTCCGCTACGGCAGGTGATCGACCGGGTGACGGCAGGGGAAGCCCTGTATGATTTCACTGCCCCGGACGGGATCACCCATCGGGTATGGGTGGTGTGGGAAGAGGAGCAGATGGGGATTATCCGGGATACTTTTGCCGGGATGGAACAGATCTATATTGCGGACGGACATCACCGCTGCGCCTCTGCCGTGAAGGTAGGTCTGCGGCGCCGGGAGAACAATTCCGCTCACACCGGGGAGGAGGAATATAATTTCTTTCTGTCGGTACTGTTTTCTGCGGAGGAACTTAAGATTCTGGACTATAACCGGGTGGTGAAAGACTTAAACGGGTATGAAAAGGATGCTTTTCTGGAGAAAATAGGGGAAAAATTCAGTGTGGAATGTCTGGGAGAAAAATCTTACAGGCCCCGGAAAAAATATGAGTATGGCATGTATCTGGAGGGAGAATGGTACCGCCTCACGGCCCATGAGGACATTCGAAGCAAGGATGCGGTGGAGGGACTGGACGTGTCCATCTTACAGGATCATCTGCTGGCTCCCGTTCTGGGCATCGGCGACCCCAAGACGGACAGACGCATTGATTTCGTGGGAGGGATCCGCGGCCTGGAGGAACTGGAGCGGCGGGTGCGGACGGACATGCAGGTGGCGTTTGCCCTGTATCCCACGTCCATCTATGAACTTTTTGACGTGGCAGACGCCGGCAGATTAATGCCCCCTAAGTCCACCTGGTTTGAACCTAAGCTGAGGAGCGGGCTGTTTATACATACCCTGTAAGCCCCCGCGTCCCGGGAGGGGAACCGGGCGTGCCCGGGAAGCTGTCCGAGGCGGGGTTCTTGTGAAATCACAGGCAGACAGGATACGGAGAAGTGAAATTTGAGTTTCCGGCGGCAGTATGGCATCCGCAGTATGAGGGAACAATGGAGAATATAGAAAAAGCCATACAGAAAGAGGCGACTATGGACAATAAGCTGTATAAACTGATGAACTGGCCGGGGATTGAGGAGATCGTCTACTCCGAATGCGACCATCCTCACGATTTGCTGGGTCCCCATAAGGCAGGCAGCCAGACACTGGTGCAGGCTTTTTACCCGGGAGCGGCGGAGATGACTCTCCGGCTGGTGAAAAGCGGCAGGGAGTATTCCATGGATATGGCGGACGAAGAAGGTTTCTTTGCCGTGTTGGTTCCCGAAAAAGAGATAGGGGCGTACTGCTATAAGGTGGTGGATAGGGACGGAAATACGGTTCAGGTACAGGATCCTTACCGCCATGGGCCCTTGATCACGAAAAAGGACACGGAAAAGTTTGACGCGGGCATCCATTACACCATTTACGAAAAACTGGGAGCCCATCCCTGTACCCTGGAGGGAGAGGAGGGAACCTATTTTGCCGTCTGGGCGCCCAATGCCATGCGGGTCAGCGTGGTGGGAGATTTCAACAGCTGGGACGGACGTGCCCATCAGATGCGCCGTCTTTGGGACAGCGGTATCTTTGAACTGTTCATCCCCCAGGTGAAGGAGGGCAGTCTTTACAAATTCGAGATAAAGGCCAGGGGCGGACTGACTTTTCTGAAAGCGGATCCCTATGGCAATGCCTCCCAGCTGCGGCCGGACAATGCTTCGGTGGTGACGGAACTGGGCCGCTTCAAGTGGGAGGACGAGGAGTTTGTGCAGGCCCGGGGGCAGTTCCAGGGCGGCAATGCTCCCATCAGTGTCTATGAGATGTACATGGGCTCTTTCCTGGATCCCCGGAAGGGCGAAACATATGCCAATTATCGGGAGATTGCGCCCAAAGTAGTGTCGTATGTAAAGGAAATGGGCTATACCCATGTGGAGTTGATGCCCATCATGGAACATCCTTTTGACGGCTCCTGGGGCTACCAGGTGATCGGTTATTATGCCCCCACTTCCCGGTACGGCAGCCCGGAGGACTTCATGTATTTTGTGAACGAACTGCACAAGGCGGGCATCGGTGTGATCCTGGACTGGGTGCCGGCCCATTTCCCCAGGGATACCCACGGCCTGTCCGGCTTTGACGGCACCTGCCTGTATGAACACCAGGACCCCCGACAGGGCTTCCATCCCCATTGGGGAACCCTGATCTACAATTACGGCAGGCCCCAGGTGTCCAATTATCTGATCGCCAATGCTCTGTTCTGGGTAGAGAAATTCCACGCGGACGGCATCCGCATGGACGCGGTGGCCAGCATGCTGTATCTGGACTATGGTAAAAATGACGGGGAGTGGGTGGCCAACATGTATGGGGGCAAGGAGAACCTGGAGGCCATGGAAATGATCAAGCACCTGAATTCCGTTCTGAAAAAGCGCAATCCCGGCGTGCTGTCCATTGCGGAGGAGAGTACCGCGTTTCCGCTGATCACCGAGGATCTGGACAAAGGCGGTCTGGGATTTGATCTGAAGTGGAATATGGGTTATATGAATGATTATCTGGGATATATCCGAATGGATCCCTATTTCCGCAGTCACCATCACGGAGAACTGACCTTCAGCATGATCTATGCCTACAGTGAGAAGTTCCAGCTGGTGTTCTCTCATGACGAGGTGGTGCACGGCAAGGCCACCATGGCAGGCAAGATGCCCGGCACCAGAGAGGAAAAGCTGGCCAATCTGCGGCTGACCTACGCCTATATGATGACCCATCCCGGCAAGAAGCTGTTGTTCATGGGCCAGGAACTGGGGGAATTTGACGAGTGGAACGAGAATCGCCGGGTGCAGTGGGAACTGCTGGAGGTGCCGGAGCACAAGGGCGTGGCGGAACTGTATAAGGATCTGAACCATTTGTACCGCAGGGAGACGGCGCTCCATGAACTGGACCAGGACCCTTCCGGTTTTGCCTGGCTCAATGCCATTTCCGGCAATGATTGCTATCTGAGTTTTCTTCGGAAGGGCAGTGATGCTGCCGATATGCTGCTGGTGGTGGCAAACTTTGCGGGCGTGGCCCAGGAAATCCGCACGGGCGTGCCTTTTGACGGCAAATATAAGGAAATATTTAATACGGACGAAACCATATACGGCGGCACAGGAGTGGTGAATAAGCGGGCTCTGGCGGCGGAGGATATGGAGTGGGACGAACAGGCCGTGTCTATCAGCGTGAAGCTGGCGCCTCTGTCTCTGAGTATTCTGCGTTTTGAGCCCTACTCCGAGGAGGAACTGAACCGGGTGATCGAGGAGCGGGTGCGCAGGAAGCTGGCGCTGATCAAGGAGAAAACCCCCAAGAAAGCCACGAAGCAGACTGCTGCCGGGAGTAAGAAAAGCGAAAAGAAGAGCGGGAAAGCCGTATCCCAATAGAAGGGAGTGTTTAGCCAATGCATTTGGAATGGATCGTCTCCTCAGCGTCCCAACAGACGCCGGTGCTGGATCCTAATGCCATAGAACAATTTATATCCGGCCTTCCGGAAAAAGCCCTGCGCATGGGTTTGCGTGTCCTGCTGGCCCTGGTGGTATTTCTGCTGGGGGTGCAGTTGATCAAGCTGGCCCGCAGGATTGTGAGAAGGTCCCTGGAGCGGGGCAAGGTGGATGTGGGAGTGAGGCAGTTTACCGACTCCTTTCTCAAGGCGGTGCTGTATATCCTGCTGGTATTTATGATCGCCGGGGGATTTGGCGTGGACGCGGCCAGCGTGGTAGCCCTGCTGGGTTCTGCGGGCGTGGCCATCGGTCTGGCGGTGCAGGGAAGCCTGTCCAACCTGGCGGGAGGGGTGCTGATCCTGATTCTGAAACCCTTCCTGGTGGGGGACTATATCATTGAGGGAGGCGGCAAGGAGGGTACGGTGACGGAGATTCAGCTATTTTACACCAGGCTGCTGACCCCGGACAATCGGACCGTGATATTGCCCAACGGGGCTCTGGCCAACGGAAGCCTGGTGAATGTGACTGCGGACAAATACCGCCGGTGTGACATTTCCGTGGGCATTTCCTACCAATCCGATCTCCAGACGGCCCGGGAGGCCCTGATGGGAATGTTGGAAGCCGATCCGGCGGTGCTGAAAGACAGGGACATGCGGGTGGTGGTGGATGCGTTGGGGGAAAGCGCCATACAGTTGATCGTCCGCTGCTGGTTTACCAACGAGGAATACTGGGATGGGCGCTACCGCCTGACGGAGGGGATTAAAACCGTTCTGGACCAGGCCGGCATTCAGATTCCATATCCTCAGTTGGATGTTCATGTCCTGGGACATGAGGGAAATAAGGAATTGTAAACGGTTTTTTGGATGGACGGAAATTCGAGCAGGAGACTTGCAATATGCATTATGATTATCTGGTGGTGGGATCGGGCCTGTATGGCTCGGTCTTTGCCCATGAGGCCAAAGCCCGGGGCAAATCTGTGCTGGTGGTGGACAAGAGGCCCAATGTGGCGGGCAATATTTATACGGAAGAGGTGGAGGGAATTCCCGTACACAAATACGGCGCTCATATATTCCATACCAACAACAGGCGGGTATGGAATTATATTACCCGGTTTGCGCAGTTCAATCGCTTCACCAACTCCCCCGTTGCCAATTACAAGGGGGAATTGTACTCTCTGCCCTTCAATATGTATACTTTTAACAAAATGTGGGGAGTGGCGACGCCCCAGGAGGCGGCGGCCAGGATCGAGCAGCAGAAGCAGCAGGCGGGCATCACCGAGCCTGGGAATCTGGAGGAACAGGCCATCTCCCTGGTGGGCCGGGATATTTTTGAGAAATTGATAAAGGGCTATACAGAGAAACAGTGGGGCCGGGACTGCAGGGAACTTCCCCCGTTTATTATCAGGCGGCTTCCGGTGCGGTTCACTTTTGACAACAATTATTTTGATGCCGCTTATCAGGGGATTCCTGTGGAGGGTTATACCAGGCTGGTGGAGAATCTGCTGGAGGGGATCGAGGTGCGTCTGAACATGGATTACCTGAAAGGCCGGGAGGAGATGGATGATTTGGCGGACAAGGTGATCTATACCGGGCCCATAGACCAATTCTACGGCTACAGGCTGGGGGCGCTGGAGTACCGTTCCGTTCGCTTTGAGACGGAAGTGCTGGACATACCCAATTTCCAGGGCAACGCGGCGGTGAATTACACGGATCGGGAGACGCCCTGGACCCGGATCATCGAGCACAAGTGGTTTGTGTTCGGCAGGGACAAAGAGGGAAAAGAATTCCCGGGAACGGTAATCAGTCGGGAGTACAGTTCGGAGTGGAAACCGGGAGACGAACCCTATTATCCGGTGAACGATGAGAAAAACAGCGCATTGTATGAGGCATACAGAAAACTGGCTGACGGAGAGAAGAAGGTGTTTTTCGGCGGAAGGCTGGGAGAATACAAGTACTATGATATGGATGCAGTGATTGCGGCGGCACTGGAGTTCTGCGACAGAGAACTGCCGTAAGCAAACTCAGCAGTATGGATTGTTTCGTCGGCGGAGCATTTAATCGGCTGATAGACTGCAATTCAATAGGAGAGAGACTATGATGCGGAATAATCGGCGAGTGGTCTCTCTTTTTTCGAAAACAAAGCGGTCGTTTGAACGTATAATATGAGACAAAAAAGAAGGTTATCAAGCTACTGAATAAATCAGCCGGTTTGATAACCTTCTTTATCAGCTGAAAATGGGACTCGAACCCACGACCCCTTCATTACGAGTGAAGTGCTCTACCAACTGAGCTATTTCAGCACTGAAATTTATTATATCGGGTAACAGGAAAAAATGCAACAGTTTTTTTCTTTTTTTGTATTGTTTTTTGGAGACAAAATGTAGGGCATTTGCTATAATATATTTGCTGTTTGCGGTTGAACAAACTTGTTTGCGCAGAGAGGTAAGAATTTGAGTATGGACATTGTTATAAGAGAGATTGAATGCAAAGATTATGTATCCGTAGCGGCAATTTGGCGTGATGTGCTGGGTATTTTGACAGCAACGGATGAGAATGTTATTGGAACATATGAAAAGATGAAGAACGACAATCGCTACTGCACATTTGTCGCCGATATAAACGGTGCGGTTGTTGGCTTTGCCACGATCGTTGAAACTTTAGCGATCGATCATCCCAATGGGTATATCAAGATGAATGGACTGGCCGTTTTGCCTGCGTTTCAACGCTGCGGGATCGGCACAATGCTGATGGGACATGTGGAGAAACTGGCGGAAGAGCGAAATGCTTCGGTTATTGGACTTGCGTCAGGTTTCCAGAGAACAGGCGCACATCGGTTTTATGAGCACCTGGGTTATCAAAAATTGTCGTTTTGGTTCCGCAAAAACGTGGAGTAGCTTTTTACATATAGGGGGAAAAATGGACACGCTTTTAAGTTTTAAAGAAGCACTCCCGGATCCTGTAGGCGCTGTGAATTACCCGGGGGAGGATTTCGAGGTAGAATTTGATGTTGTGACCCTGGCAGAGCCGTCTGCAGACGGCAGAGGGCGGGAGATTGCGGAGAATCTGGAGGAGATTGAAGGACGCATCGCAGCCGGCAAAGAGCGGGTTCGTGCATTGGACAGCGAGATAGACCGGCTTACCAACCATGCGGATGGTCTGGATTATATGGTGGCGGTGGCCAGCGGCATCATCGCAGGGGTAATCGACTCTGTGTGGGTAGGGGAATTTTCCATTGACAGAGCCAACTCCTGGGGGGACGAAAAGGTGAACCACTTTGTGGTGAAGGTGGCGCAGTCCAGGGGATACAAGGGAGAGGATCTGGAGGGAGCCATAAGATATCTGGAGGGGAACTATGGCCTGGCCAGCGACAGTATGACGCCGGATTTCGGCGGGGGCAGGCAGCATCATCTGCGGGATTTTTCTCATCATCCCACGCCCTGCGGCCTGTTGTTTTCCCTGCTGACACAGTTTACGGGAAAGGCGTATGGCACGGATACCAAGGGGATGTTCATGGTCTGTGAGATCGCGGACAGGCGCATGATCGGGAGAGATATTCCTCAAAAGATCCTGTTCGGAGTGGTGTATTGGGTTTTCCACATGGTGAGTGATATGGCGGGATCCAGTGCCAATGCCGGGGCCGGAACCGGGCTGCCGGGGCCGTTGGTCTCCATGCTCAAGGAACTGTCGGTGCTGCCGTTCTTTAAGAATATGGATATAAATGACATGCAGCTTTCTGTTTGGATATCCAAGCTGTTTAACGGTACGCTGCTGGCGAGGCGGGACGAGGCGGGGAAGATTACGGAAAAGGTGAAGTTTGATCTGCGGACGGAGATTGGGGTGGCTCATGAACTGGGGAGACAGGCCCTTCCTGTGGTTATAAACGAATGCATTGTGCGGGGCTTTTATTTTATCCGACGATTTTTCTTTGAACTGCGGGACAAAAAAGTCCGTGGTTTTAAGGATTTGGGGCAGATTGACTGGCAAAAAACGCTGCCCGCCGGAAACCGTACCATTGTCCGTATGCTTACCATCTCCACAGGCACTTTTACCGCCATAGATCTGGCTGACGCGGCAGTGCGTTCCGCAGTTAAATCCGGGGGAGTGGCGGCGCCCGCGTTTCTGGCCAATATGGTCCTGCGGGTGAATTTTGTGGGTATTGGAAGATTTGTGGTGGCCCTGGGCACGGACGTGGGGATGGGGATCAGGCGCAGCAGGCTGAGAAACGAGAGAATACGCCTGCATACGGAACTGATTGCCTTGAGCAGCGCCAAAGTCTTTTATCGGCAGGCAGATATGTGGATTGCGGCGGAGAGCGCGGGGGCGGCTATAGAAAAAGCATATGACATGATGGAGAAAACCACGGCTTTCTGGATGGATTCCATGCGGGAGATGGAAGAAAATCTGGATAAAATAGGCCGGTATGCTCCGGAGGCCGGGAAGAAAAACGCCGGTCTGCTGGAGGAAATCGAGGATATCCTTACTTGGGGATAAGGCATGATACATACATATGGGAAAGGAGAAAACACGAAAATGGATGAATTACGGACTTTTGATGTGAAAGAGGAGGAGATTCCCTCTATTATTACTTCACAGTTCAAGGAGATTGCCGATTTGCAGAAGAGCGTGGAGCAGGCCATGAAAAAGGCCGAGGAGGCGAAGGAGTCAGCGGACAGGGCCTACAGCCACTCCGCGGGCCTGTTCCAGAAGCGCAATGCCATCGAATCCCTGCAGAGCGCGGCGGTGAACCTGGCCGATTCACAGGTCAGCGCGGCAGAGGCACAGAAGCTGTCCTTTGTGTATCAGGAGAAACTGGGAAAGATTACCCAATATTTGTTTGGTCTGGGTGTGGCTAATCTGGCAGCCAACCGTTCCGTGGTGCGGGAACTGGAACTGAAGCTGAAAGGGGCTTCGGAGAAGGAACTGGGCGATCTGGCAAGGCAGGAAATCGTCAATGTCATTAAACAGCTCAAGGCCCAGGAAGACATTATGAACAAGCAGAATGAACTTTCCCTGAAAATGAGGCAGCATGAGCAGAGACTGAGTCAGCAGGAGAACACAGAGAAGGAATATGGCAAGATGCTGGCGGAGAACGCAGAGCGGGATGCGAAGCAGGATCGGCTGATTGCGGAACAGGCGGCAAAGGACGCGGAACATGATCGGTTATTGGCGGAGAACGCGGAGCGGGATGCGGAGCAGGACCGTCTGCTGGCAGAACAGGCGGCAAAGGATGCGGAACATGACCGTCTGCTGGCAGAGCAGGCGGCAAAGGATGCGGAACACGACCGTCTGTTGGCGGAGAACGCGGAGCGGGATGCGGAGCAGGACCGTTTGATTGCGGAACAGGCGGCAAAGGATGCGGAACATGATCGGTTGTTGGCAGAGAACGCGGAGCGGGATGCGGAGCAGGACCGTCTGCTGGCGGAGCAGGCGGCAAAGGATGCGGAACATGATCGGTTGTTGGCAGAGAATGCCCAGAGGGACGAGGAACAGGACCGTCTGATCGCGGAACAGGCGGCGAAGGATCAGGAACACGACCGTCTGCTGGCGGAAAATGCCCGAAGGGATGCGGAGCAGGACCGCCTGATCGCGGAACAGGCAGCGAAGGACGCGGAGCACGACCGTCTGTTGGCGGAGAACGCTGAAAGGGATGCGGAACAGGATCGTATGATCTCGGAACAGGCGGCGAAGGACCGGGAACATGACCGTCTGATTGCGGAGAATGCCGCAGAGATTGCAGAGATCAGGAAAGCCCTTGAAGAGCTTCAGACGGAAAAAGAGAAACTGGAAAGACAGTTACAGGCGAAAACAGACAAGTCTGCAACGGTCATATCTTTTATTCTGGCAGCTGCCGGCATACTGGCGGCATGCATCCAATTTTTTCTCTGACTTTTTTACTTTACAGAGTTAAATGATTGAAGTATAATAGAGATGTTACGATTCACAGCATATCCGGGGTCCTGCGTAAGCCAGGCCCCGGATATGCGGAAAAGAGGAAAGCATGAAACAGTTAATGTTAGGAAACAAGGCGTTGGCCCGGGGCCTCTATGAGGCGGGCTGCAGCGTGGTATCCAGTTATCCCGGTACGCCCAGCACGGAAGTGACCGAGGAAGCCGCCAAATATGAAGAGATTTATTGCGAATGGGCCCCCAACGAAAAAGTGGCCATGGAAGTGGCTTTCGGAGCCTGTCTGGCGGGCAGGAGAGCGTTCTGCGGCATGAAGCATGTGGGATTGAATGTGGCGGCGGATCCCCTTTTCACCTGCTCTTATACCGGCGTGAACGCGGGACTGGTAATCTGCGTGGCGGATGACGCGGGTATGCACTCTTCTCAAAACGAGCAGGACAGCCGGCATCATGCCATCGCTTCCAAGATTCCCATGCTGGAGCCCGCGGATTCCGATGAGGCGTACCGCTTTGCCAAGCTGGCTTTTGCCATCAGCGAAGAGTTCGACACACCGGTTATTATCAAGATGTGTACCAGAGTGGCCCACTCCCAGAGCATAGTGGACACTGGGGAGCGGGTGGTGCCGGAGATAAAAACTTATGAGAAAAATATAGCCAAATATGTGATGATGCCCGGCAATGCCATCAAACGTCATCCCTTTGTGGAGGAGCGGACCCGCAGGCTTGCGGCCTACGGGGAGACGGCGGAGGTCAATCGGGTAGAGATGGGGGATACCAGTCTTGGAATCATCACTTCCTCCACCAGTTATCAGTATGTCAAGGAGGTATTTGGAGACAAAGCCTCCATCCTGAAAATCGGCCTGGTGAATCCTCTGCCCAGGCAGTTGTTTTTGGACTTTGCCGCCCGGGTGGATAAGCTGGCCATCGTGGAGGAACTGGATCCCATAATAGAGAACCATTGCAGGCAGTTGGGACTGGAAGTAACCGGTAAAGATCTGTTCCCCATGGAGGGCGAATATTCTCAGAATCTGGTGGCGGAGAAACTGGGTGTATCCCTGTCCCCGGTAAAAAGCCTGGAAGAGGCTCTGCCCGGCAGACCGCCGGTCATGTGTTCCGGCTGTCCTCACAGGGGGCTGTTTTATACTTTGAAGCAGAATAAATGTACGGTGCTGGGGGATATCGGCTGTTATACCCTGGGGGCAGTGGCTCCCTTGAGCGCCATGGATGTGACCCTGTGCATGGGTGCCTCTATCAGTTCCGTCCACGGCTTTAACAAGGCGCTGGGACAGGAGAGTGAAGGAAAAACCGTGGCGGTTATCGGCGATTCCACCTTTATGCATTCCGGCATGACCGGTCTGGCCAATATCGCCTATAATCAGAGCAATTCCACAGTGATTATTCTGGACAATTCCATCACGGGTATGACGGGACATCAGCAGAATCCTACCACCGGATACAACATCAAGGGAGATCCCGCAGGAAAGATCAATCTGGAGGAACTGTGCCATGCGTTGGGATTTTCCCGGGTAACCGTGGTGGATCCTTACGATCTGGCGGAATGTGACCGGGTGCTCAAACAGGAACTGGCGGCAGAAGAGCCCTCTGTGATCATCAGCCGCAGGCCCTGCGTGCTGCTGAAGTATGTAAAACATGAGAAGCCCCTGAAAGTGGACTGTGATAAATGTGTGGGCTGCAAGTCCTGTATGAGGCTGGGCTGTCCGTCCATCAGCATCAGGGAGGGCAAGGCAGTGATTGACACCACTCTGTGTGTGGGCTGCGGTGTGTGCAAACAACTTTGTAAGTTCGGGGCGCTCAGGTCTCAGGAACAGGAATAACGGATTAAGGCGATAACACAGGCATGGCCGGAGCCGGATCAGGCGGAACTTCGGTTATGCGGGAAAGAGGAAGCTATGACGAAGAATATTATGATTGTGGGAGTGGGGGGCCAGGGCTCCCTGTTGGCCAGCAAACTGCTGGGCCATCTGCTTCTGACGGAAGGCTTGGATGTTAAGGTGTCCGAAGTACATGGCATGAGCCAGCGGGGCGGAAGCGTGGTTACATATGTGCGTTTTGGGGAGAAAGTGTATTCTCCCGTTATTGACAAGGGACAGGCGGATTTCATCGTATCTTTTGAGAAGCTGGAGGCAGCCCGCTATGTGGAGTATTTAAAGCCGGACGGGAGAATCGTGGTAAACACGCAGGAGATTGACCCCATGCCGGTGATTACAGGTGCTGCGGCATACCCGGAGGATCTGGTGGCCAAGATGGAGGCACTGGGCATCGCGGTGGACGCCATGGACTGCCTGGCCCTGGCGGAACAGGCGGGTTCCTCAAAAGCGGTGAACATCGTGCTCATGGGCAGATTGTCCAAATATTTTGATATCCCGGTGGATAAATGGGAAAAAGCCATAGAGGACTGTGTTCCAGCCAAATTCCTGGAACTGAACAAGAAGGCATTCGCTCTGGGAAGAGAATTTGCGGCATAAAGCCTTTGTCAGAAATAGAGCTGCCTGGGGCGGGAAGATATTTTCAATAGGAGAAAATAAAGACAGGAGAAGAGTGAAGATGGGAAATTATTACCAGCCGGAGATTGAGACCATGCCGCTTCCTCAGCTGCAGGCTCTGCAGAGCGAGAGACTGGTGGCGCAGGTGAAGCATGTATATGAGAATGTGGCGTTTTACCGGGACAGAATGGACCAGGCGGGGGTAAAGCCCCAGGATATCCATGGCATAGAGGATCTGCACAGACTGCCCTTTATCAACAAGGATGATCTGCGGGATCAGTATCCTTATGGATTGCTGGGCGTACCTCTGTCCGAATGTGTCCGCATTCACTCCACCAGCGGTACCACAGGGCGAAGAGTGGTGTCTTTCTATACGCAGGAGGATGTGGACCTGTGGGATGAGTGCTGTGCCCGGGCCATTGTGGCGGCGGGCGGGACCAAAGAGGATGTGTGCCATGTCTGCTATGGCTATGGCCTGTTTACCGGCGGCCCCGGCTTAAACGGCGGTTCTCACAAAGTGGGATGTCTGACACTGCCCATGTCCTCCGGCAACACGGAACGCCAGCTGCAATTCATGATGGACCTGGGATCCACCATTATTTGCTGTACGCCCTCCTACGCGGCCAACCTGGGGGAGGCTATTAACGAGAGGGGACTGCGGGACAAGATCAAGCTGAAAGCGGGCATTTTCGGTGCGGAGCCCTGGACGGAAGAGATGCGCCGTAGCATTGAGGAATCCCTGGGCATCAAAGCCTATGACATTTATGGTCTGACGGAGATCTCCGGCCCCGGCGTATCCTTTGAGTGTGAGGAGCAGGCGGGTATGCATGTGCAGGAGGATCATTTCATCCCGGAGATCATTGACCCTGAGACCGGCCGGGTGCTGCCGGAGGGAGAGGTGGGAGAACTGGTATTTACCTGCATTACCAAGAAGGCATTCCCTCTGCTGCGCTACCGCACCAGAGATCTGTGCTACCTGACCAGGAAGAAATGTTCCTGCGGCCGCACCCATATCCGTATGCACAAGCCCATGGGAAGAAGCGATGATATGATGGTGGTCAAGGGCATCAATGTATGGCCCTCTCAGATCGAGGCTGTGCTGCTGAACCAGGGCTACCAGGCCAATTATCAGATCCTGGTGGACCGCATCGGCAACAATGATACCATTGAGGTGCAGGTAGAACTGACCCCGGAGATGGTGGAAAATCCCACCATGACCACGGCCCAGAGGGAGAAGAAGATCGTATCCGGCCTTAAATCCATGCTGGGTATCCTGGTGGACGTAAAAGTGGTGGAGCCCAAGACCATTACACGCAGTGAGGGCAAGGCCGTGCGCGTGATTGATAAGAGGAATCTGTATCGGTAGAAGCCTTTAAAACTGAATAGGGGAAGATAGTAGACATAAGTCTGATCCACGCTTGTCAGGGAAAATTTTCCGGCAGGCGTGTTTTTTATTATCTTAGGAAGAAACAGTCTTGCAGGCCATAAGATATATAATTCCTTATCGGCTGTAAGGGATATTATCCAAATATATTTTGGAATAGGAAGGAGAAAATTTATGGACTTAAAATATGTGAGAATCCAGGGCAGAGAATTGTCCTATGTAACCAAGGCGCCCAAAGGGGTATTTTCCCTGTGCTGGCGTTTGATTTATAATGGGATTATGAGCGGGGAGGATGCGGCCATATTCAAAGAAGCGGAGCAGTGGTTTGTAGACCACCTGCCCGAACCGCCCATGTGCACCACCGGGGATCAGAAAATAATCTGTTATTTTAAGACTGCGTCTACAGTTCATATGCTGGACCGTCTGCAGCCCATCCTGGAATTGCTGGACAAATACCGTTGTCCCTATGATTTGGTCTATACCAATTATGTGGGGGAGGTGGTGTATGAAGATGTATATCAGGTGGCCGTAAAAGTGGAGAATTAAGACTGCTGTCCCACAGAAAAATTATCCACTTTCTGCGGCCGGGCGTAAGGCGGTGGTGTCTGATATGCTTGACAAATGCGGCAAAAGGGTGTTACTCTTGATACAGAAGATATACATAGAATGAATGCATATTTGGAGGAGGAATGAAGATGCGTCTGGCGGGAAAAAGGGGAAAGAGAATGCTGGCGGTATTGCTGTTTTGCGTATTGCTGGTGGGCAGCCTGGGGGCATGCGGCAAGGGAGAGGATTGGCGCTCCCGGGAAGTGCAGGTAATCGACGATAATTACCGTACATGGTATGAGATATTTGTGTATTCGTTTAACGACAGCGACGGCGACAGAATCGGAGATTTGCAGGGAGTAATTTCCAAGTTGGACTATGTGTCGGACATGGGTTTTAACGGGATCTGGCTGATGCCCATTATGCCCTCCCCTTCCTATCATAAATATGATGTGACGGATTATAAGGCCATTGATCCGCTGTACGGCAGCATGGAGGATTTTGACAGACTGTTGGAGGAGTGCAACAAGCGGGGAATCAAGCTGATTATTGACCTGGTATTGAACCATACTTCCTCGGAGCACCCCTGGTTTACGGCAGCCTGCGAATATCTGGGGCAGTTGGAAGAGGGGAAGGAACCCTCCGCAGAGGAATGTCCCTATTATGCCTATTATAATTTCGTCAAAGGAGATCCATCTTCGCCCACCTATTACCGGGTAGGGAATACGGATTACTACTACGAGGGCGCTTTTTCAGACAGGATGCCGGATGTGAACTTCGACTGTGAGGCGCTTCGGAAAGAATTTGAAGAGATTATGAGTTTCTGGCTGAATAAGGGAGTGGGAGGCTTCAGATTAGACGCCGTAAAGCATTTTTACGGCGATGATACCAGCAAGAATGTGGAAGTTCTGACCTGGGTGAACGATTATGTGAAATTCATTGATCCCAATGCCTATATGGTAGGGGAGTGCTGGGACGGCATGAATGTATACGCACAATATTATGCCAGCGGTATAGACAGTTTTTTCAATTTTGAGTTTGCGGATTCCTCCGGTGTGATTACCAAGACACTGACTTACAACGGGGAGAGCAACAGCGCCCAGGCTTACGCCAAGGCTCTGGTAAGAATACAGAATGCCATACGGGACAACCGGGAGGACGGTATTGACGCACCGTTTTTTGTCAATCATGACCTGTCTAGGGCGGCGGGATATCTGCGGTATGACGAACGAAAGATCAAGATGTCGGCCCCCCTCAATGTGCTGATGAGCGGCAGCGCTTTTGTGTATTACGGCGAGGAGATCGGCATGACCGGCAGCGGAAGGGATGAGAATAAACGGGCGCCTATGTATTGGTCGGACGACAGCCAGGCCAAGGGAATGACGGATGGCCCTGCAGATATGGAACCCCAGGAAAATCGTTTTGTCTGTGCCAAGGAACAGATGAAGGACAAAAATTCCATTTACAGCTTTTACAAAGACACCATCCTGCTGCGAAATCAAAATCCCGAGATTGCCAGGGGTACAGTGGCCCGGTTGGAGGAGATCACGGATCTGGATATAGCCGCCATCTCCAAGACTTATAATGGGAGTACAATTTACCTGATCTATAATCTGTCTGAGACAGACAAAAAGGAAGTGACGCTTTCCAGGGAACAGTATGGTTATACGGAAATAGTGGGATATCTTTCTGTGGACGGAGAGAAAGTAACACTGAGCGGAGACACTTTGACTTTGCCTTCCTACAGTGTGGCGGTGCTGCGGTAAGTAAGTTACATCAAGGTCAGGGAAATCATAAGATATATAAACACCATGAAATATATAAAAATATATTAAAAAGATTTATTAAATTAAGAAAAGATGTTGGGGACTTGACATTCATCCCTCATTGTGTATAATAAAAGTTACAACGGCAGAAAGAATAGCGGTCTCGCATCAGGCGGGGGTTATTCTTTCTGCTTTTTTGTGCTATACATGGGAGGAGAAAATATTTATGACCAAAGAGAGCGGCAGAGTTATTTCGAACCGAGAGGTGAAAGACAGCGCGTTTACGGCGTATTTCGGAGAACCGGAAAACGCGTCCAGACTGTATGCCGCTCTGGGGGACGAAGAGGTAACCCCAGACGATATTACTTATGTGACGCTGGAGGGAGTGCTGTTCGTCGCCAGGAAGAATGATCTGGCGTTCACGGTGAAGAATCGGGTACTGGTCATCAGTGAACATCAGTCTACGATTAACGAGAACATGCCCCTGCGGGATTTACTGTATCTGGGAAGGACTCTGGAGAAACTGCTGGATGAGCGGACGCTCTACAAACGCAGACAGTTTCGGATTCCTACGCCGGAGTTCTATGTTTTTTACAATGGCAATGAGATCTGTCCGCCAGAAAAAATATTGCGGCTTTCGGATGCATTTCTTGATAAAACAGAGCATCCTATGGTAGAATTGGAAGTGAAAGTAATCAATATAAATCTGCCAGCAGGACATAAGCTGTTGAAAGAATGCCGTCCGATGTATGAATATTCATGGTTTATTCAGAGAATCAAAGAGTATTTGGGCGCCGGATGGGTTCGCGACGAGGCGATTAAACGGGCAGTCAGGGACTGCAAAGTAGAGGGAGTCTTGACGGAGTTTATAAGGAATCATGGTTCGGAGGTGGTAAATATGTTGTATACACAGTGGAATTATGATGATGCGGTGGAAGTGGAACGGGAAGAGGCGTATGAAGACGGCCGGGAGGCTGGGATGGCCCTTGGAAAGTTAATTGGAATCGCAGAGGGAAGGGCAGAGGGAGAGCGGCAGGTAATATGTACGTTTTTGGAGCGTCTGGGGGAGATTCCCAGAGATATACGCCAGCGCATCGACAGCGAAGAGGACAGTAGGATTCTGAAAAAATGGTATATAATGGCATCAGCGGTAAAAGATTTTGATACGTTTTGGGAAAATATGAATGAGATATAAAGATAGATATTTTACTCGCATTGACTTTTTCTCTCAGGTATAGTAAGATGTATTATAACGCTTTAAAGCGTCACAGAAAAAAAGTATAGAGAGGGAAAGACAATGCCCGTTACGGATTTACTGGAGAGAAATCACAAGCTATATGGGGACGAAGTGGCCTTGGTGGAACTGAATCCCACGATGAAAGATACCAAGCGCACCACCTGGAAAGAGTATGATCTAGTGCAGCAGACTTCTGCGGAACCTTACAGGAGAGAGATTACCTGGAGCGTATTTGACGAGAAGGCCAATAGAGTGGCCAACATGCTGATTCAGCGGGGGATTCAGAAGGGGGACCGGGTAGCGATCCTGATGTTCAACTGTCTGGAATGGCTGCCCATTTATTTCGGCATCCTGAAAACAGGAGCCATTGCCGTGCCCTTTAACTTTCGCTTTGACGCCAAAGAGATTCAGTATTGCGCAGATCTGGCAGAGGTACATATCCTGTTTTTCGGGCCGGAATTTATCGGTCGTATTGAGTCCATAGAAGGACAACTCAGCAAAGGCCGGTTGTTGATTTATGTGGGAGACGGCTGCCCCACCTTTGCCGAGAGTTATCGGGAACTGGTGGCGGACTGCTCCAGCCAGCCGCCCTTGGTGCGCCTGGAGGAGGAGGACGATGCCGCCATCTATTTTTCCTCTGGTACTACCGGTTTTCCCAAGGCCATTCTGCACAATCATGAGAGTTTGACCCAGGCGGCTCAGATGGAGCAGAAGCATCATCTGACGGATCGAGACGATGTGTTTTTGTGCATTCCTCCTCTGTACCATACGGGGGCCAAGTTCCACTGGATGGGGAGTCTGTGTGCAGGCAGCAGGGCTGTACTGCTTAAAGGCGCCACGCCCGAAATTATTTTAGATACAGTATCCAAGGAACACTGTACCATTGTCTGGCTGCTGGTTCCCTGGGCTCAGGATATTCTGGGCAGCCTGGATCGGGGAGACTTGAAGCTGGAGAATTATGAACTGGGGCAGTGGAGACTGATGCACATTGGCGCCCAGCCTGTTCCGCCGTCCCTGATCAAGCACTGGAGGGAATATTTCCCTCATCATATGTATGATACCAACTACGGCCTGTCCGAATCCACCGGGCCGGGCTGCGTACATCTGGGAATCGAGAATATTCGGAAGGTGGGAGCCATAGGTGTGCCCGGTTACCGCTGGAAGTGCAAGATTGTGGACGAGGACGGGCAGCCTGTGGCGCAGGGGGACGTGGGAGAACTGTGCGTCAAGGGTCCCGGTGTCATGACCTGTTATTACAATGATCCGGAGGCCACGGCGGCTACCCTGAGAGATGGTTGGCTGCGTACCGGGGACATGGCCATGCAGGATGAGGACGGCTTCATTTTCCTGGTGGACCGAAAGAAGGACGTGATTGTAAGCGGTGGAGAAAATATCTATCCCGTGCAGATCGAAAACTTTTTGAGCGCCTGCGAAAAAGTGAAGGATGTGGCGGTGATCGGCCTGCCGGACAATCGCCTGGGTGAGATCACCGGCGCAATAATCGCCGTTAAGGAGGGGATGTCCTGCACGGAGGAGGAGATCCAAAAATTCTGTGAAGAACTGCCGCGGTATAAGAGGCCCAAGAAGATTATCTTCGCAGAGGTGCCCCGGAACGCCACCGGCAAGATCGAGAAGCCGGCTCTGCGCAGGAAGTACGGTGCTGATCAGCTGGTGGCCCGGCAGAACAGGGGATAAATGGAAAATAGAGAATAAGGGATTTTGAGCGCCGCACATATTGCATTTGCGTATGTGGGGCGCTTGTTGTATGGGAAGGGGAGCACGATGGATATAATTCATTCTTGCGGTGGTATACGGATTGTGTGCGCAGTGATATGCGGGTTGGTACTTGACAATATAAGGATACTTTTATATAATAAAGGAAAAGACTTTTTGGATAAAATATATAAAAGAAATTTTAGAAGGCGTTTTAATGATAGATGTTTTTGTAAATGAGAAACCCAAAGCGCAATTGCAATTTGTTTGGAGTTTGGTAATTATTTTTCAAAGAAGGGAGGGCGGAATTTATACTGAGAATGTAAGCGTATATGCAATTGTGCATTGAGGGGATATGTCTTTAGTGATGCAAACCTACATTTATTTTGCAGGTAGAAAGGAGTTGTATGAAAATGACGAAAAAGATGGTTGCTTGGATTGTAAGTATTGTTTTGTGTGTATCAATGTGTATGACAGCGTATGCCAATGAGAGTTTATATGAGGCTGAGACAGATGAGAATCTTCAGCTGATAGAAGCGGATGTCCTTGTGTCAATAATGCCAAGGTATACGGCGAATTTAGATTTTGACGAGATTCCGGTAGGCTATGTGTACTATGGTCAAAATCAGTTCAATTTGTCCGCGGGAACAAAAATCTTCTGCAATTTTGAGAGCACAGGAAAGTTTTCTCTGGCCCTTTTTAATCGTGATATAGGCAGGCCCTGGACAAGTGAAATCATTCATGAAAGTTCCTGCAGTTCCGAGATAACCGTTCCTGTTGATGGAACATATAGCATAGGGGTATATAACAGGGACTCAAAGCCGATTAAGGTTACGGGGTCATATTCTTTGTAGGAGGGAAGCATGAAGACAAAAAGAATGGTATTGTTTTTTATTCTGATCTGCTTTTGCGCAGTGGTGATAGTGGGTGTAAACATATACGCGAAAAACTTTGCGGCGACCGGCACAGGCGCTGATTCCCAGGACGGGGCTTATCACATTGGTTCAGAGGGCAGCGGCAGAGAGGCAGAAGGGATATTAATGGAAAGTCCGATAGAAGACGGATCTCAGATCCAGGGAGGCGCCCTGGGCACTGATGCGGTTGGAGGGGCCAGCTATATTGGGCCGGATGGCGATGAGGAGGACGGGGACAGGACGCTTTTGGAGACGCCTCTTGACCAGTAGCCTGTTAATAACGCAAACTATATCTCACATGGTTTACCAACGAGCCGTTTATTAAAAACGTCCCAGGCTTGGGTCTGGATGTCATTGGCTTCAAATAATATCTGCATCATACTCCGGGTGACATATTCGGTTCCGTCACGGTCAGACCAAAGAAACACCGTATACCCGTAAAACTTGTTTTCGTGCGCAACCGCAATAAGCATATCATCATTCCTGTCCATGGATTGTTCGTATTCAGACGCCGAGATTATACGCAGGTATGGCTGCCGCTGGTCCGTTGAGTGTTGCTGCAAAGTCTGCAAATCCCTGTTAAAATCCGGCAAGGAGTTCCGGCCAGTAAACGATAATGTGACTGTATCCAGTACTGCATTGGTGTTTACCCGTTTTATCATTTTTGAATGGCTGCGCCATAAGCAAAACAATCAAAAATTATCAAAGCCCTTTCACAAAAATCATGGACGACATTCTTGCGAAAGGGCTTATTGATTTAATATTTAAAAATAATCCGGGGGTATATCAAAATGAAAAAGGATGCTATGTGCTTTTCGAAAAGCGCAAAGTTCTTATTCAATGGAAATCAGGTTGTGGCTGTAAATCGGTATGATGGCGGGTGGATCAGATTTTCCAAAGAGTGTTATGAATATCTGCTAAGGGGCATGGAAGCAGGACTGCCCAAAGAAGATTTTCTGGAAGCCTTTATGGATGAAGATGACAAGGCTTACATAAAAAAACTGGTTGATGGGCTGGAAAAAATAGGCGTGGTTGTGGATGCCGAAGAAAGAGAATGTGAAGAAGAACCACAGCTGGAGAGCGTTCAATTTTCGATAACCAACAGGTGCAATCTGCAGTGTAAACATTGCGCTGCAAGTGCAAAAGGCCTGGAAGGAGACGAACCTCTTGATACAAACGATATAAAGGGCATAATCGATAAACTGGTGCCGTGTCGAATGAAAACTATTGTTTTGTCAGGCGGAGAACCTTTGGTGCGAAAAGATTTTTTTGAAATTCTTCGTTATATAAAGAAAAAAGATAAGAATGTTAAAATCGCGCTTATGACAAATGCTCTTTTGATTAACAATGACAATGTCAAGGATATCGTCGAAAATGTTGAGTCGATTGATATTAGTCTTGATGGATATGATGAAGAAAGTTGCAGCAGCATCAGAGGAAAGAATGTTTTTTCCCGTGTTATTAAAAATATTGCATTACTGCAAGAAAAAGGAATGAAAAAAATAGCGCTTTCGATGGTATCGCTGGGAAGGGATTATGAGGGAGAGAATAAGTTTAGAGAACTGTGTAAAAAGCTTAACGTGGAACCGATGATAAGGAGACTTTCATTTACGGGGAGAGCGAAAGAAAATGAAGAATACTTAAGAAAGTTAGAGAAAATAACACAAGCAGATGAAAAAGTCGGTATTCCTATCGAAAAGGCTAGAGATGCTACTAAGGCGTGCACTTGTAAGGCCGGAATCAGAATGATTAACATCAATGAATCGGGGTTCATTTATCCTTGTAATACCTTTGACAGCTGTATGGAGAAAATCGGAAATATTATGGAGATAGAATCTCTATATGATTTTCTAAAGAAGCGCATGAATTCGATTTCTGACAATGATATGGAATTTTACAGGTTCAATCCATATTACGAACAAATTTGCAGTGATTGTAATGTTCGATACTTTTGCTGGACATGTCCGTATGCTGCTATGGACTATAGGAGTGAACATTCAGATCTATCTGATTATTGTGAAGGGAAAAAAGCTTATTTATACCCGATTATTTGGGGAGAAAAGCCGGCACAGGTGGAATCATAGATGAAAAAGGCAACTTTTACGATATTTGTAACCACAAAATGCAATTTATATTGTACTTATTGTTATGAAAAGGATTTTCATAAAGCTGAAATGTCAGCGGATGTTGCTCAAAAAACAGTAGACTTTGTTAAAAAGAAGATAGAAGAAAATGGCCTGACTCATATAGTTGTTCGCTTTCATGGCGGAGAACCGCTGCTTAATTATGAAGTCATCGAGTATATCATGGATGCGCTTGCGGACAGCCTGTGTAAGACCAGCTTTTTTATGACAACAAATGCCACATTAATCAGAAGGGAAATGATACCTGCATTAGCGAAGTTTGAATCCTTAAGCGTGAGTATAGATGGCACTGCGGAAGAGCATAATAAAAACAGGATTAATATGGGCGGTCAGGGTACTTTCTGCGAAGTGTGTAAGAGTGTAGATTTGTTATTAAGATATATCCCCAATCTAACTGCAAGGATGACAATCACTCCGGATACATACAAGAGAGTGTTTGACAATTTTAAAAGCATCGCTGACTTGGGAATAAAAAATATTGATGCTGATTTGGACTTTACATCGAGTAGATGGACAAGTGAAATGCTTGCAGAATATCTGGACGAATTAAAGAAGATAGCGATTTATATCAGAAAAAGGGAAGAAGAGGGCGTTTACATAAATAGTTCATTAATCGGAGCAGCTGCTGTAAAAACAAAAAATACATTATGCGATGGCGGAAAGTCGTCTTTTTCAATTACGCCTGATGGAAAGATATATCCTTGCGTGGCGGTTGCATTTAACGAAGAATTTTTGCTTGGCACTGTTGAGAACGGAATCACGAATGAGAAATTGCTTGATAAGATAAAAGAAGTAGGAAATGAAAGAAATAAGCAGTGTGAAGATTGTGCCAGATATGATTATTGTGTTATGACGAGATGTAAAATAATAAATTACGCATATACTGGGGACTTTAACTTACCTATGTCAATAATGTGCGCAAATGAACATATCAAGGTAAAATTAGGAAAGTACTTGCTTCACCAAAATTATTAACAGAGGAACCTTGAAAATGGCTAAAAGCCACACAGCTACTATATTTTAATTAAATTTTGCTTTTCACTTATTAATAGAAAAAGAGTATATTATATCCTTTTTTAGAAGGATTTTGATGTTTTTTCTACATGTATTAAATTTTATAATTCATGGAGTAGTTTTAGTTGAGGTACTACTTTGTGAATAATGTAGGCTTCATTTGACCATATAACCACATGAATATATGGAATACTAAAAGAAGGGAGGAAAAAGCTATGCTGAAGATTGAAAAGATTGAGGACAAGAGCCTTAATCTTGATGTTCAGGGTCAGGGTTGTCACGACGATTGTTATATCGGAGCCCATTGGGAGTTAAAGGCTAACTACAGTACTATGGGTTGTGAATGGCATAATGCTGAAAACACTGCAAAGACCTGGTTCCTCTGGTAAGAGGAGTATGACGTAATACTCTGTGGTGCTCTATAATATATTATAGAGCACCTACCAAAAAAAGTAGTAAAGACGCAAGGGGGCATAATATGTGCTTTGTCATTAAAAGTAAAATGTTTCGCATTATGAAAAACCCAATATATTATATTGGCATAATAGCGATGTTAGTATTTGTATATATGGAGTGCGGTAAGTATCTGAAAATAAATTACTTTTCCGATGATTCGCATATAAAGCCTCTTGACGAAGCTCTTGTCGGAGAAGCGGATGTGATGGATGGGTACATACCCATGACGGAAGAAGAAAGATTCGATGACGGACTGCTTAAATTGAGAAAAGATTTGGTAGAAACAATCGGGATGGATGAATCTCAGGTAGAGCAATTTTGCATTAACGCGCGTAAAATGGAGATGCGGGACGCAATAGATTATTTACAAAAGGAATACCCTTTTGTGGCAGATGTTTCCCTCTATTTTTATGTGGGTGAAGGGAAAAAATTCGGATCCGTAACAGAAGTTAATGAGTATATAAAAGATGCTTTGAGCAGGGAAGATTACATGGATTATATGGGGCGCAAGTATGCAGATTACTTAGGAACTATTTTTGCGTTCTTTTGTCTGATTCTTTATCCGTTTTATTTTAGTTCGGACAGTAAGAAAGAGATCTATGAGCTTCTTCATACCAAGCCTATATCAGGCAGAAAGTATATTTTATCGCAGGCACTTGGCAGCATATTAATTGGTTTGTCAGCAGTTTTGGTAATAACGCTTGTGTTTCAGGGCATTATTTTATTTAACAAAGACAGATTTGATTTTACTGTAAATACCATGAGAATATGGAAATATACGCTTTGGTGTCTGACTCCGAGCATTGTTTATGTTTCCGCGGTTTTTCTTCTTTTGAGCAATGTTTTTAAGTCGCCTTTTGCGGCAATTCCGCTTATTTTTGTCCAGATTTTCTTTTCGAATGCCGGAGTGAAAAATGTGGAAGGTATTTTTGAATATATGCATCGTCCGGGTGCGATTTTTGTCAGATATCCCGAATTGTTTTTCGAGACGAAAATGGCAGATCAATTTTATATCTATCAGATAGGGCTTCTTGCTTTGGCTGCTTTGGCAGTGATGCTTGCTATAGTATTATGGGAAAAGAAAAGGGTGTAGATAAAGACCACTATGAAATGTCCATTATTAAGAAAAATAAAAACTTACATCGGCGTATCTCTTCCGTGGTATATCAGTATCCCGGTGATTATGTTTTCAATTATGTTTCCGATCCTGTTCGGATGTAACACGTATGAGGATGTTGGGGCTACTTTGGACAGATGCTTTAGTTTTTTGGCTGTCCTGACTTTTTCGAATGTTTATTATATCGAAATACAGCAAAAAACCGCCGAAGTATATAATTTGTTGCCAAACAGAAGAAAAACAGCGGATATTTTAAAAAGATTGCTTGTAAGATTTCTTTTTTTAACATGTATGATAGGCATATGCTTTGCAGGCTACTCAATAAAAGGCTTGCATGTGTATGTGGGTCAAGAAGCGGGGACTATGTTTATTCAGGCTTTTTTTTCGGTAGTGGCAGTAATGTTTTTGTTTGGCGCCATAAGTTATTTGTGTGTGAATCTATCAGCTAACATGGGTTTGGGAATCGGAATAGGAATTGTGGTTTGGATGATTTTGATTTCGACCGTGGCTTTAAACCTGCCTGCTTTGTTTAATTTCTTTTCATATGGTGTCAAAGATGATTGGTACAAAGGAAAGGTGACAGCGATCGTTGTGGGGATGTTATTTTTCTTTATGGGGACATCATTAATTGATAAAAAAGCAAATAAAGATTAGTGGGTGATGCTTTGGTTTGTAAAATTGCAATAATAGACAGTGGAATAGATTTGGATTTTTATAAAAATCACGTAATTAAGTATGTTGAATACGCGGAGGAGACGGGTGACGAAAGTGAATATGATTCAAACGGACACGGTACGCTGTGCTGTTCGGCTATGCTTTCGATTAATCCCGCTATTCAGTTTGTTGTAATCAAAATATTGAATGAAAAAAATCTCTGTTCCGATGAAAGATTGCTCAGAGCATTGAATTTATTAAAAGACGTGGATGTGGATATCATCAATTTGAGCTTATCGACGTATTCTATGGCGTTTTCGGAACAATACAAAAAAATAGTAGCGGATTTGGCTGCTCAGGGTAAAGTCATTATTGCGGCTGCCGCAAACGGAAATATAGATTCGCTGCTATCGGGTTTAAGAGGAACAATCGGGATATATGGAAATCTATTTGAAAGCCCCGATGATTATTGGTATAAAAAGACCGATGAAGTTCAGTGTGTTGCAAACTGCGTACCATACTTATACAGAGGAAAGCGAGGACAATACGAGCTGTTTGGCGGAAACAGCAAAGCTACGGCAGTTTTTTCGGGAATTGTTTCTTTGCATTGGGACAAAATCAAAAACTGCAGTTTTGCGGATAAAGAGACGTTTCTGGAAGGATTGGCCAAGCGGCAATCATGGTCAAAAGAAGATATTTGTTTGAATCCTTTATCGATTAAAGAATACACAGTGGAATCGGTCAGGGACGAGATCTATTTAAAAGTTGCCGATATTATGGCGGAAAAATTGAAGGTCAGTTTAAATGATGTCATGAATTCTAAGGGTAAACACCTGTATGAATGGGGATTAACAAGATACAATGTGTTTGGCATTGTAAAAGCCATAGAAAAAGAGATAGGGATTAAACTTACGTATTCAAATATTAATATTTTTTGGTTTAGTTCAATAGATACTCTTTGCAACAAAATCAGAGAGGCAAAGGATAATTTGAAGAGTTATGAATAATAGTCTGAAAATTCTATGGAAATATGTAAAGGAAATATATTTAAAAAGTAATATCAAAATCAGTGCGGCTGTTTTTGTTTTATCCGCAATAAAAATAGTAAGCGTATTGGTTCCCCCCATCTATATCATCAAGATAATGGATGAGGCGATTCCGAAAAATGACGGAAGAAATATTTTTACATATATATGTATAATTCTGGCTTTTACACTCCTGGACGTGATACTGGGGATTAGCATTCAGAAATTGTACAATGAAATGGGGAAGAGAGCGTACATCAAATACCAGAATCAGTGCCTGGAGCACATGTACAGGCTTGATGGGAGATATTTGAGCAACAGTCGTATCGGCGAAAAACTTACGACCATGATGAACGATGTGTCTCAAATAAAAACATTGACATCTTCGGTCATTTTTGATTTTGTGATGGATACAATCACAGCAATCGTTATGATGTTTTTTCTTGCACGAATTCAAGCGGATATGCTTTTGATGGTTTTGTGTATTTTGCCGATTATATTTTTCAGCCAGAGATACTTTCAAAAGAAAGGTATGGAAAAGGCTAATAAAGCCAGGGATATGCAAAGCCATTATGCGGATATACTTGAAACGATTGTTTCAAATACTTTTTCCTGCATATTAAGTAACGGGCAATCATATTTCTTTAAAAAGCATGATAAGAGAATAAATGAATCGGAAAACTGCACCAATGAAATGAAAATGGTGCACGCAAAAAACGCAGGGGTCTTAAATTTTTTGTCGGCACTTTTTACCATTACGATACTTGGTGTAGGCGGATTCAGGGTGATGAGAAACACTTTGTCAATAGGCTGCCTGATCGCATTTAACATGTATTCGCAAAGATTAGTTCTTCCTGTACTAAAGATTTCAAGTATGATTATGACTTTACAGGGGGTTGTTGTTTCACTGGGACGCCTGGAAAACTTTATGGGGGAGACAGAAGTTGAACCGGCTTCTTTTGAACCAAATGCGTTCATGAGTAAAGAAAGCAGGGAGATAAGCTTTGAAAATGTTTTCTTTTCTTATGAAGAAAAACCTGTCTTGGAAGATGTATCAATGAAGTTTAAGCCAAACAATTTCAATGTAGTAGTGGGCGAGAGCGGATGTGGTAAGTCAACGTTAACGACGCTTTTGTACCGAATATGGAGTGTAAGCGGCGGAACAATAAGAATTGATGGACAAGACTATAAAGACTATGCAATTAAAGATTTAAGAAATAACATTTCGATTGTAGGGCAGGATTCATTTTTATTTAATGATACGGTGCTGAAAAATATTGCCATGAACGATTGCGAGGACATGGATAAGGTGGTGCAGTGCTGCAAAATTGCTTGTATACATGATTTTATTATGTCGCTTCCGGAACAGTACGAAAGTTTTGTCGGGGACAGAGGAGTAAAGCTCTCGGGAGGAGAAAAACAAAGAATCTGTATTGCCAGAGCACTTTTAAAGGATAACCCCATCTTGGTGTTGGATGAGGCCACCTCAGCGCTTGATCAGTTAACGGAACGCAAGTTGCTGGATAATTTGGCTCAGAACAGTAATGGGAAGATATTTATTTTGATAACGCATAGATTAACCAGCATTGTTGATGCGGATAATATCATAGTTTTAAAAGACGGGAAAGTTGAGGCTGAAGGAAACCATTATGAACTGATGCAAAAATCGACCTATTATAGTACGATGTTCCAGCGCAAAGAAAACATTGAATAGTGAAATATCAGGAGGAATAACTCATGAACATTACGATTGAAAATGTTTCTATGAAGTTTAAGGAGAATAAAGCATTAGATAATGTCAGCTTTGAAATCGGTGAAGGAATCTTTGGCCTCTTGGGAGAGAACGGAGCCGGAAAGACGACATTAATGAGGATTCTGACCACATTACTTGAGCCTACGGAGGGCAGTGTTACCATCTGCGGACAGAAGCTGTGCGCGGCAAACAGGGAAGAGATAAAGAAATTGATTGGATACCTTCCGCAGGAATTGGGGCTGTATCCGTCTCTGACCGTGAGAGAAACTCTGGACTATTTGGGCGGTCTGTGCGGGTTAAAAAATAGGGAGAGAAAAGAAAGAATAGATATGCTTTTGGATCAAACCCATATGCTTGAGCATCAGAACAAAAAGAACAGGCAACTGTCCGGAGGAATGAAGCGAAGAGTCGGTTTGATGCAGGCGATGCTGACAGATCCCAAGGCGCTTATAGTGGATGAGCCAACTACCGGACTCGATCCTGAAGAAAGAATAAGGATCAGAAATTTATTGTCCGATTTTTCCAGAGATAGAATTGTTCTTTTTTCCACTCATGTGGTTGAAGATTTGAGTGCAACTTGCTTTAAACTCGGAGTGCTAAAGAGAGGAAAAGTTATATACCAAGGTACTTTGGCGGATATGATGAAGGCAGCTGATGGTCATGTGTTCCAGAAAGTTGTGAAAGATGAGAAGGAAATGGAAGCATTAAGAAACAGCTATAGTATTGTGAACAGTGTTTACGGGGAAGAAGGATGTAGGGTTAAATTTATTTCTAAGGACAATCCCGATATAACTGCCATCAGAACGGAGATATCTTTGGAAGATGCATATATATATTTAAACAGTATTTCTGATAGTTAATAATTCATGAATGATAAACCGGGCAAACACCAATGCGGTATTAGATACAGTCGTATTATAGTTTACTGGCTGGAACTCCTTGCCGGGTTTTAACAGGGATTTGCAGACTTTGTAACAGCACTCTTGAGTTAACAAAAAAACCATATAGAAAGGGGCCGGTGCAGTCAACCGGCCTCTTCCTTTACTTAATGGCTATTTGCCCAGGGCAGTGGACTGCTTGACCATGGTCTCTTTGTTGTAGCAGGCGAAAGTCTCCTCCACCAGTTTTTGATCGGGTTTTGGAGTGACCAGGCTCACCACCGGTACAAGAACCAGCCCGGCCAGCATGGCTATGGCGCCGCAGTTAATGGGGTTTCGCATGATAGCAGGCAAAAGACCGGGGGCTGCCATCTCCACCAGCATCAGCCCGGAACCGAAGATAAAGCATGTCCAGCAGGCGGCTTTGGTGGTCTTTTTCCAATACAGGGCGTACAGAAACGGCGCCAGAAAAGCCCCTGCCAGCGCTCCCCAGGAGATGCCCATAAGCTGCGCGATAAAGGTAATGGAACTCTTGTACTGGATCAGCGCCAGAATGGCGGAGATGGCGATAAACACCACCACCAGAATGCGAATCAGCAGGAGCTGCTTTTTATCGTCCAATTTTTTCAGAAAAGTTTCTTTCAAAAAGTCTATGGTCAGGGTGGAACTGGAGGCGATGACCAGGGAACTTAAGGTGGACATGGAGGCTGAGAGCACCAGAATGACCACCAGGGCAATCAGCACCGGTCCCAGGTTCTGCAGCATGGTGGGGATCACAGAGTCATAGCCATTTGCCGCGATGTCGATCTGGTCGGAGAACAGTCTGCCGAAGCCTCCCAGGAAATAGCAGCCTCCTGCCACCACCAGCGCAAACAGGGTGGAGATAATGGTTCCTTTTTTGATGGATTCCTCGTTTTTGATGGCGTAAAACTTCTGTACCATCTGGGGCAGTCCCCAGGTGCCCAGGGAGGTGAGGATCACCACAAACAGCAGATTCAGGGGATCCGGTCCGAAGAAGGAGGCGAAAATACCGGGCGTCTCGGTGACCGCGGGGTCTGTGATCCGGGCCAGTCCTTCATAGGCAGCCATGAAGCCGCCCTTGTTTCGGATCACGGCCACAATGACGGTGACGATGCCGAAGAGCATGATGATGCCCTGGATGAAATCATTGATGGCAGTGGCCATATAGCCTCCGGCGATAACATAGATAGCTGTGAGCACCGCCATCAGCAGGATACATACGGAGTAGTCGATGTCAAAAGCCATGCCGAACAGCCGGGAGAGCCCGTTGTACAGGGAGGCCGTATAGGGGATCAGGAAGATAAAAATAATTACCGAGGCGGCGATTTTCAGCGGTCTGCTGCCGAAGCGCTGCCCGAAAAACTGCGGCATGGTGGCGGAATCCAGGTGCTGGGTCATGATCCGGGTGCGCCTTCCCAGTACCACCCAGGCCAGCAGGGAGCCGATGACGGCATTGCCGATGCCTGCCCATGTGGCGGCGATGCCGTATTTCCAGCCGAACTGTCCTGCATAGCCCACGAACACCACGGCGGAAAAATAGGAGGTTCCATAGGCGAAGGCGGTGAGCCAGGGCCCTACGGAGCGTCCTCCCAGCACGAAGCCGTTCACATCCGTGGCGTTTTTGCGGCAGTAAAGACCGATGCCGATGAGTACGGCGAAGTAGAGAATCAAAATGATCAGTTTTAACATAGTTCGATATCCTTTCGTATTTAGGAGTTCCGCACCGGGCCAGCACATGGGACTGCTGCTGCGTGTCCGGCGCATCTTTGGGGTTCCGCGCCGGACCGGACGGCAGACAGGGCCGCCCGGAAGCTGTCGGTGCGGACATGAGACGCTAATGCTTTAAAGCGTTGAAGCGTCACTGTGGAAAGTTTAGCATAATATGCGGGAAAAGTCAATCTCACATTTTTAACTGTATTTTTATATGGTGCTCTACACACTGGATGCCTTTGTAAAAACCCATGGCGATGACACACAGGATCAGGATGCTGGTGATCACCAGATTGAGTTGGAATACCTGGCTGCCGTAGATAATCAGGTATCCAAGACCCTGCCTGGCAGCCAGAAATTCTCCGATGATGACGCCCACCAGTGCCAGGCCGATATTGACTTTCGTAGTGCTGAGCATGATGGGGATGGAGCCGGGCAGGATTACTTTGCGGAAGGCATCGCCCTTACGGCCCCCCAAAGTGTAGATCAGCGTGACTTTTTCACTGTCCACCTGCTGGAAGCCGGTGTAGAAGCTGATAATGGAACCGAACAGGGCAACGGAGATTCCCGCCACCACAATGGTGGTGCTGCCCGTGCCCAGCCACACGATGAAGAGAGGAGCCAGGGCGGATTTGGGCAGACTGTTCAGAATCACCAGGTAAGGTTCGGTGATTTCGGACAGCTTCTGGGAATACCACAGCAGCGTGGCGGAAAACAGGCTGATCAGGAACACCAGCAGGAAACTGACGATGGTTTCCAGCAGGGTAATGCCCACATGCACAAACAGGGAGCGGTCCAATACCATCCCCCAAAGGCATTTGGCCACCAGGCTGGGGCTGGAGAAAAAGAAGCTGTCGATCCAGTGCAGCCGGGCGCTGATTTCCCACAGGGCCAGGAACAGCAGGAAAAAAAAGATGCGGTAAAAGGCAATCTGGTGATGATGCCGCCGGTGCTGCCGTACAAACGCCTCCTGTTTTGTCAATTCTTTTTTATGCTTGCTCATGTCCTCATCTCCTCCCATAACTCATTGAAATATTCGTTAAACTCCGGTGCGTTGCGGGCGGCCAGAGGCGAATCGTCCTGAATTGTCAAGTGGATGGGTATTTCCTTCTTGACGGTGGCGGGTCTGCCGGAGAGCACCACAATACGGTCGGCCAGACTTACCGCCTCCGACAGGTCGTGGGTGATCAGAATTACGGTTTTGCCGGTTCTGCGGATCAGATGGCAGATATCGGCGGACACCATAAGCCTGGTCTGGTAGTCCAGGGCGCTGAAAGGCTCATCCAGCAAAAGGAGCTGAGGTTCCAGAGCCAGGGTACGGATCAGGGCGGCCCGCTGTTTCATGCCGCCGGAGAGTTCGCTGGGGCGCTTATCCTTGAATTTCTCCAGGTCATAGTCCCGCAGCAGTGAATCCACATATTCCAGTCGCTCCGGGGTCAGCATATGGTTGATCTCCAGCCCAAGGATCACATTTTTATAGATGCTGCGCCATTCAAACAGATGCTCCCGCTGCAGCATGTAGCCCACCCGGGGGTAGTGCAGGGAGCCGTCAGGATTGTTGACCAGAATCGTGCCGTCCTCCGCAGGCAGAAGACCGGCGATAATGGACAGCAGCGTGGATTTACCGCATCCGCTGGGGCCTACCACGGCTATGAACTCCCCTTCCCGGACCCCGAAGGTGATTCGGTCCAGCGCCTTGGTCTCCCCATGGAGGCTATGGTAGGAATAGCTGATGTTTTTCAACTCCAGTATATTTTTATCCATCCAAGTGAGTCCTCTCAAAATTAGAATTTACTTTACTATATTCGTTCCTTGCAATAAAGTGCCATTCATGGTATGATGTAGGTTAGTTCTACTTTGGACGGAACGAAACAGTACGAATGGAGAGAAATGCATGGCTACATTATGGGGAGGACGCTTTACCAAGGACACGGACAGTCAGGTTTATGCCTTTAATGCGTCCATCGGGTTTGACAGGAAGCTGTACCGCCAGGATATCGAGGGCAGCATCGCCCATGTGGTGATGTTGGCCAAGCAGGGGATTCTGACGTCCCAGGAGCGGGACGAGTTGATCAAAGGCCTTACCGGCATCCGGGAGGATGTGGAGGCGGGGCGGCTTGTCATTGATGAAAAATATGAGGACATCCATAGTTTTGTGGAGGCTAATCTGATCGAGAGGGTGGGAGAACCTGGCAAGAAGCTGCATACCGGCCGCAGCCGCAACGATCAGGTGGCTTTGGACATGCGGTTGTACACCAGGGCGCAGGTGGTGTCCACGGACGGTCTGCTCAAGGAACTGATGACGGTGATTCTGGACACCATGGAAGCCAATGTGGAGACATATATGCCCGGGTTCACCCATCTGCAGAAGGCGCAGCCCACCACCCTGGCCCATCACTACGGGGCCTATTTTGAGATGTTCAAAAGGGACCGGCAAAGGCTGAAGGACATCCATGACCGAATGAATTACTGCCCGCTGGGAGCGGGGGCTCTGGCGGGCACCACCTATCCCCTGGACAGAGGCTTCACGGCGGCTCTGCTGGGCTTTGAGGGACCGACTCTGAACAGTATGGATTCCGTGTCCGACAGGGATTATCTCATCGAATTTCTTTCCGCATTGTCCATGATCATGATGCATATGAGCCGCTTCTGTGAGGAGATCATTATCTGGAATTCCAACGAGTATCAATTCGTGGAAATCGACGATGCCTATTCTACCGGCAGCAGCATTATGCCTCAGAAAAAGAATCCGGACATAGCGGAACTGGTTCGGGGGAAGACCGGTCGGGTGTATGGGGCGCTGCTGTCCCTGCTGACCACCATGAAGGGGCTTCCTCTTGCATATAATAAAGATATGCAGGAAGATAAGGAGATGGCCTTTGACGCCATGGAGACGGCCCAGAACTGTCTGTCCCTGTTTACCGGCATGCTGCGCACCATGGGCTTTCGGAGGGAAAGGATGGCGGACAGTGCCATGAACGGCTTTTCCAACGCCACGGACGCGGCGGACTATCTGGTGGGCAAAGGGGTGGCCTTCAGAGATGCCCATGGCATAATCGGAAGGCTTGTGTTATACTGTATTGATAAGGGTTGCGCCATAGATGCTCTGAGCCTGGAGGAACTCCAGGGGATCAGTGATAAATTCGGGCCGGATCTCTATGAAGCCATATCCCTGAAAGCATGTGTGGAGAAACGTCTGACGGTAGGCGCTCCCGGCAGGGAGGCCATGCAGGAGGTAATCCGCATCAGCAGGGAATATCTGGAGGAGGATTGGCAGCCCAGAGACTGGCAGCTGCCGAATTACAAATAGGTTAAACAGCGGGTTTCCCTACAGAGCAGCCCTTGGACAGACGCCGGGGCAGCCGGAGATAAAAGGGCCGGCTTATGGGCTGGCAGAAGGAAGCTGCGGAACAGAAAATGAGGAGGAGAACAGGATGAGTGACAAGTTGAAGGTAGGTATCTTGGGGGGTACGGGTATGGTTGGGCAGCGCTTTATCGCGCTGCTGGAGAACCATCCCTGGTTTGAGGTGACGGCTATTGCCGCCAGCCCCCGCTCCGCAGGTAAGAGCTATGAGGAGGCTGTGGGCGGCCGATGGAAGATGGACACTCCCATGCCGGAGGCTGTGAAGAACTTGGTGGTGATGAATGTCAACGAAGTGGAGAAGGTGGCGGCAGGCGTGGACTTTGTGTTCAGCGCCGTGGACATGACCAAGGAGGAGATCAAGAAGATCGAGGAGGAGTATGCCAGGACCGAGACGCCTGTGGTATCCAACAACAGCGCTCACCGCTGGACCCCCGATGTGCCCATGATGGTGCCGGAGATCAATCCCCAGCACGCCAAGATCATAGAGGCGCAGAGAAAGCGTCTGGGAACCACCAGGGGCTTTGTGGCGGTAAAACCCAACTGCTCCATTCAGAGTTATGCTCCGGTGCTGACAGCATGGAAGGAGTTTGAACCCTACGAGGTGGTGGCCACCACTTATCAGGCCATTTCCGGCGCGGGCAAGACCTTTCAGGACTGGCCCGAGATGGAGGGCAATATTATTCCCTTCATCGGCGGAGAGGAGGAGAAGAGCGAGAAGGAGCCTCTGCGCCTGTGGGGCGAGATTGTGGACGGCCAGATTGTGCCTGCCTCCAGCCCTGTGATTACCTGTCAGTGCATCAGGGTGCCGGTGCTGAATGGTCACACGGCGGCGGTATTTGTTAAGTTTCGCAAAAAGCCCACCAAAGAACAGCTGATTCAGAAGCTGGTAAGTTTCAGCGGAGAGCCTCAGAGACTGGAACTGCCCAGCGCGCCGAAGCAGTTCATCCGCTATATGGAGGAGGATAACAGACCCCAGGTTTCTCTGGACGTGGACTTTGAGAACGGCATGGGGATCAGCATTGGTCGTCTCCGGGAAGACGCGGTGTACGACTATAAGTTCGTTGGCCTGTCTCACAACACCGTGCGGGGCGCGGCAGGCGGCGCAGTGCTCTGTGCGGAACTGCTGAAGGCCCAGGGATATATCACCAAAAAGGAATGATATTTTACAGATTCAAAAGGCACTTTAACGATTGATTAAGAGTCCGCCCAGGCGGATACGGGGTATGACCATGAACGAACTGCGATATCAAGTGGATTTGCTGACTGCTAAAAATCAGAAACTGAGCGTACAGGAAAAAATGTACCGCCTGGTCTGTGAGACTTCCTACAATGCCTTTCTTTACTACTCTTTCGAAAAGAGCGAAATCAGGCTGCTTGGAAAGTGGGACAGCTTTTTCAACTTTCGCATTCGGGATTGGAAAGACCTGGGGCGCCTGTACGAGATGGTGGATGAACCTTATGTGGATCCCCTGAGAGAAGTGCTTTTTCTGGAGAAAAAGCAGAGGCAGGACGCCGTGACGGAGTGCATGCTGCGGGACCGAAGGGCCTGGCTGGAGTTCCGGGCCAGGGTGTATTATGATAAGGACGGGATTCCCCAGGACAAGATTATCTGTATCAGCGATATCACCAAGTTCAAACAGCAGAATGAGGAGTTGACCTACATGGCTTATTATGACTCCCTCACAGGCCTGTTTAACCGCAACTATTTTGTGCGGCTGCTGTCAGAGTATGTGCGCAGGGCCCAGGAAGAGCGGGAGATCGTAAGCGTACTGCTGATTGACATTGACGATTTCCGTAAGGTAAATGACGGATTGGGAATCATTGTGGGCGATGAACTGGTGCAGCAGGTGGGCAGCTTTTTGAAGGAGATGTCCTGCGAGGATATCATTGTGTGCCATTTGAACAGTGATATTTACTGCATGGCCATCTATAATCCCACGGGGCAGAAAACCGTAAACGGCGTCCATGAACGGATCCAGGAGCGCATGCGCAGACCCTTCCTGTTAAGCGGCGGCCAGGAGATTAATATCACCGTCAGCATCGGAGTGGCGGAATATCCAGAGTCGGCCTCCAATGCGTTGGAACTGATCGGCTGCGCGGAGATCGTCATGTACAAGAGCAAGGATATGGGAAAGAACACCATCCAATACTTTGACACTCCTATTTTGAACGAGTTTTTGCAGAATGTGCAGATTGAGAACCAACTGAAAGACGCCGTTCACAGCCGCAGCTTTGAGCTGTATTACCAGCCCCAGTATTACGCGGGCAACCGGCAGCTGCGGGGGATGGAGGCGCTGATCCGCTGGCGGGACGGCTCCGGGCGTATGGTCAGTCCGGCGGTGTTCATCCCCATTGCGGAGCAGAACGGGGCCATTGTGTCCATTGGCCGCTGGGTCATGGAAGAGGGCATCCGGCAGTTTGCCAAGTGGCGGCATATGCAGGAGGAATCGCTGGTATTGTCCATCAATGTGTCGGCCATACAATATATGAAGGACGGATTTGTGGATGAACTTATGCAGCTTCTCAGCACTTATCAGGTACATCCCCAGGAGGTGGAACTGGAGATCACGGAGAGTGTGCTGATTGAGGATTTTGACAAGGTGACGGCCAAACTGCGGGCGCTGCGGGGCTTTGGGATACGGGTGTCCCTGGATGACTTTGGTACGGGTTTTTCCTCTCTGTCCTATCTGAAAAAGCTGCCCATAGATACTTTAAAGGTGGATAAATCCTTTATTGACACGGTGTTGTCCGACTCGGCTACCCGGGTGATCACCGAGAGCATCATTTCCATGGTGCGCACGCTGGGGCTGGAGACCATTGCGGAGGGCGTGGAACAGGAGCAGCAGTACAAGTATCTTCATGCCATCGGCTGTGATGTTATCCAGGGCTATTATTTCGGCAGACCGCTTCCCGTACAGGAGATGGAAGCATTGCTGGAAAAAATGGCATAAGCGCCCCTTCAGGCGTTGAAATACCAGGGGAACGGGGCGTCAACCCAGGCAGCCCGGGAGCCTGGCACTGGTCAGGCGGCCGGGATACAGGAGCAAGATTAATTTGGGAAAAAGTTTATTTATAGCTGAGAAGCCCAGCGTGGCCAAGGAATTTGCCAAGGCTTTGAAACTGAATACCAATTCGCGGGATGGTTTTCTGGAGTCCCAGAACTGCATTATCACATGGTGCGTGGGCCATCTGGTGACTATGAGTTACCCCGAGGTTTACGACGCGAAATATGGAAAATGGAGTTTGGATACCATTCCGTTCATCCCCCGTGAGTTCAAATATGAGGTCATTGACAATGTGCGCAAACAATTCACCATTGTCAGCGGCCTTTTAAACCGTCCGGACGTGACCACTATTTATGTGTGTACCGACTCCGGGCGGGAAGGGGAGTACATATATCGTCTGGTGGAACAGATGTCCGGAGTCAAGGGAAAGGAGAGGAAGCGGGTATGGATTGACTCTCAGACCGAAGAGGAGATCCGACGGGGCATTAAGGAGGCCAAAGATTTGTCAGAATACGATGCCTTGAGTGATGCCGCTTATCTGCGGGCGAAGGAGGATTACCTGATGGGCATCAATTTTTCCCGGGTGCTGACCCTGAAATACGGCAGGGCGGTAAAGGATTACCTCAAGCGTGATCGGGCGGTGATCTCCGTGGGCCGGGTGATGACCTGTGTGCTGGGTATGGTGGTGAAGCGGGAGCGCGAAATTCGGGCATTTGTAAAAACACCTTTTTACCGGGTGCTGGGCAGTTTCGATCTGGAGGAAAGGAAACTGGAGGCGGAGTGGAAAGCCGTGGAGGGCAGCCGCTATTACGGGTCGCCCATACTCTACAAGGAAAACGGCTTTAAGAAAAAGGAGGACGCCCAGGCGCTGATTGACCAGCTTTCCGGCGATGCGGTAATGGAGTCCGTCACCCGGAAGAAGGAGAACAAGAATCCTCCCCTTTTGTATAATCTGGCGGAACTGCAGAATGATTGTTCCAAGCTGTTCAAGATCAGCCCCGACGAGACCCTGCGCATCGTGCAGGAATTGTATGAGAAAAAGATGGTGACTTATCCCAGGACGGACGCCAGGGTGCTGTCCACGGCGGTGGCCAAGGAGATTCACAAAAATCTTGGGGGACTGCAGGGCTATGGGCTGTGCGGCGGTTTTGCCAGAGAGATCCTGAGCCAGGGAAGCTGCAAAAATCTTGCCAAAAGCCGCTATGTAAATGACAAGCAGATCACGGATCACTATGCCATTATCCCTACGGGGCAGGGCCTTGCCGATCTGCAGGGTCTGGCGCCCCTGTCTGCCAGGGTTTATGAGGTAATCACCCGGCGGTTTTTGAGTATTTTCTATCCGGCGGCGGTGTACCAGAAGATAACGCTGGAGGCCAAAGTGGCAGGGGAGAGTTTTTTTGCCAATTTCAAGGTGCTGGCCCAGGAGGGGTATCTCAAAGTGATGCAGTACTCCTTTTCCAAAAAGAGCGGAGACACCGGTTCCCAGGTGCAGAGTGCGGATCGGCAGCAAGGTCAGACGGGAGCAGATTCCCAGGACCAGGGCACAGGGCAGCAGGGCCAGGCGGGAGACGGCGAGGAGGAGCAGAGATGTGATCAGCAGTTCATGACATTGTTAAAGGGACTGAAAAAAGGCTCCCGTCTTTCGGTCAGGGGCTACGAGATCAAAGAGGGAGAGACATCTCCGCCCAAACGCTACAATTCCGGCAGCATCATTTTGACCATGGAAAATGCCGGACAGTTTATTGAAGATGAGGAGCTGCGGGCTCAGATCAAGGGCAGCGGCATCGGCACCAGCGCCACCAGAGCGGAGATTTTGAAAAAGCTGGTGAATATTGAATATCTGTCTCTGAATAAGAGAACCCAGGTGATCACTCCCACCCTGATGGGGGAGATGATCTTTGATGTAGTGAATCTCTCCATACGGCCCCTCCTGGATCCGGCGCTCACCGCAAGCTGGGAAAAGGGGCTGACGCTGGTGGCGGACGGAAACATCACTGCGGACGAATATATGGGGAAACTGGATGATTTTGTGACCCGTCGTACCAACATGGTAAAGGGGCTGGCCAACCAGGGCAGCCTGCATCAATGTTTCCGGGCATCGGAAGCGTTTTACCAAAAGGGAAAGTGACGGCTGGGGGAGGCGGGAAAAACCTGTCGTATTAAGAAAAGGGGGAAGCTGTATGCGGGAAGAAATAGAGGAAAGAATTCGTACCCTGGAGGAGAAAGGGGTCGTCATTATAGATCCCAGGCAGACTTATATCGGCCCGGAAGTGGATCTTGACAGGATTTACAGCGGTAGTGTGCTTTATCCGGGAAGCCGCCTCACAGGGCCGCGCACATTGGTGGGTTCCCGGGCGCAGATCGGCACCGAAGGTCCCGGGATAATCCATAACTCCATCATAGGGGCCCATGGGGAGGTGGGCAGCGGCTTTCTGTCGGATGCCACTCTGCTGCCCCGGGCCAAGGCGGGAGCCAACTCCCACTACCGGGCGGGAACGCTTCTGGAGGAATATGCTTCCACGGCCCATTGCGTGGGCCTGAAGCAATCCATATTGATGTACAGTGTCACATTGGGTTCGCTGATTAATTTCTGTGATGTACTAATCTCCGGAGGACGTTCCCGCAAAGAACATACGGAGGTGGGAAGCGGTTTTATTCACTTCAATTTCACCCCCTGGGGGAAGAACGGGGACAAAGCCACTCCTTCCCTGGTGGGCAATGTCACGGAGGGGGTGTTCCTGGACCAACAGCGTATTTTCCTGGGGGGACAGTCCGGGATGGTGGGGCCTTCCACCGTGGGATTCGGCGCCATGACGGTGGCGGGGCAGGTCATACGGCATGATGTGCCCGGTTCGACCATGCATGCGGAGAGCGTGCGCAATATGGATCGGAACTGGGCGTCCTCGGATGTGGTGTTTCCGGAGAAACGGTTCAGACAGATCTACGATAAAAACGCGGAGTTCCTGGCTCAGCTGTATGCTCTTAGGGAATGGTATCTGCAAGTCCGCCTGGAAAGAAACCGGGTTCAAAAGGATTCTGAACTGGAACTGGTTCTGAAAGGAGCGGTGGAAACCATTGAAACCTGTATGAAGGAAAGGCTTGACAGATACAACAGCCTGGCGGCAGAATGGTCCCAGCCCTCCATCGGCGAAGCGGTACTGGAGGGGGCGGGCGATCACCGGCCCATGGATATTTTCACGGACTGGAAGCCGGAACTGGAGTATGACCAGTGGATCAGAGAGATGGACCGGCCGCAGGGGCAAATGCTGCGGGAGTGGATAGAAACTGTGGCAGAGGATTTCCGGGGTATACTGCGAAATCATACAAAAAAATGATTTTCCACTGGATTTTTAGGCTGAAATATGAGAAAATAGATAAGATGATTTATGAATACATTTTCCAAAATTGGAAAATAGTGTTTTAGCAACAAACGAAAGGAGATTTCACATGATTTACTCAAAAGAAGTTGAAGAAATGTGTCCGGTAGCGCAGGGCGTTCACCACGGCTGTGCTCCCATCCCTGAAGAAGCAAACTGGGTTCAGGCTAAGAAAGTGGAGGATATCTCCGGCTTTACCCACGGTGTGGGCTGGTGTGCTCCCCAGCAGGGCGCCTGCAAGCTGTCCCTGAATGTGAAGGAGGGCATCATCCAGGAAGCGCTGGTGGAGACCATCGGCTGTTCCGGCATGACCCATTCCGCAGCAATGGCCGCAGAGATTCTGCCCGGCCTGACCGTAATGGAGGCGCTGAATACCGACCTGGTATGCGACGCCATCAATACCGCCATGAGAGAGTTGTTCCTGCAGATCGTGTATGGCCGTTCCCAGAGCGCGTTTTCCGAGGAAGGTCTGCCCGTTGGCGCCGGCCTGGAGGATCTGGGCAAGGGCCTGCGCAGCCAGGTGGGTACCATGTACGGCACATTAGCAAAAGGTCCCCGCTATCTGGAGATGGCTGAGGGTTACGTGACAGGCATCGCTCTGGACGCCGAGGATCAGATCATTGGCTACCAGTTCGTGAACCTGGGCAAGATGACCGACTTTATCAAGAAGGGTGACGATCCCAACACCGCCTATGAGAAGTCCAAGGGCCAGTATGGCCGTGTGGCTGACGCGGTGAAGATCATTGATCCCAGAAATGATAAAGAAGTGAAATAAGAGAGAAGAGGAGGTAAAAAGGAATGGCCTTATTTGAATCATATGAAAGACGTATTGATCAGATCAATAAAGTACTGAACGGTTACGGCATCTCTTCGATCGAAGAAGCCGAGAAGATCACCAAGGATGCCGGTCTGGACGTGTATGAGCAGGTGAAGAAGATCCAGCCCATCTGTTTTGAGAATGCATGCTGGGCCTACACCGTAGGCGCTGCTATCGCCATCAAGAAGGGCTGCCGCAAGGCTGCAGACGCTGCTGCCGCCATCGGAGAGGGCCTGCAGGCTTTCTGTATCCCCGGTTCCGTTGCCGACACTCGTAAGGTGGGTCTGGGACATGGCAACTTGGGCAAGATGCTGCTGGAGGAGGAGACCGACTGTTTCTGCTTTCTGGCAGGTCATGAATCCTTCGCCGCTGCGGAAGGGGCAATCGGTATCGCCGAGAAGGCCAACAAGGTACGCCAGAAGCCTCTGCGCGTCATCCTGAACGGTCTGGGCAAGGATGCCGCACAGATTATTTCCCGTATCAACGGTTTTACATATGTGGAGACCAAGTATGATCCCTACACCAACACCGTGGAAGAAGTATTCCGCAAATCCTATTCCGAGGGTCTGCGCGCCAAGGTAAACTGCTATGGCGCCAACAGCGTTCCCGAGGGCGTTGCCATCATGTGGAAGGAGAACGTGGATGTGTCCATCACCGGCAATTCCACCAATCCCACCAGGTTCCAGCATCCCGTGGCAGGTACCTACAAGAAGGAGAGAACCGAGGCTGACAAGAAGTACTTCTCCGTTGCCTCCGGCGGCGGCACGGGCCGTACTCTGCATCCCGACAATATGGCGGCAGGTCCTGCTTCCTACGGCTTTACTGACACCCTGGGCCGTATGCATTCCGATGCGCAGTTTGCAGGTTCCTCTTCCGTACCCGCACATGTGGAGATGATGGGTCTGATCGGTATGGGCAACAACCCCATGGTTGGCGCTACCGTGGCAGTTGCGGTTTCCATTGAGGAAGCAGCGAAGGCTGGGAAGTTCTAAATATATCTTGTGAATTGAAAATGCCGGAAGGCTTGAAAGTACCGTAATCTCCAGGGGTTGCGGTACTTTTTTCATGCCCAAAAGAGAAAATGGAAATTGGGTGTGGCAAGCCCTGGGATGTGGCAAAATTTGGTGAGTAGGACACCGGTAGGTAACAAGTAGGTAACACGGTACAGGTAACAAAATTTTGCGGGAGAAAGACACGAAAAAAGCCGTAGCCACAAGGGTTACGGCATCTTTTCCAGTTCTGCTCTCAGCCATTCAATATCACGTTTTGTATAGGTGCCCTCTGTTATGTCCGTGATCTTGTGGCCGACAAGGAGTTTTATCACATATTCATCTACGCCGGCCCTTTTTGCCATGGTGATGAAAGTTGTTCGGGGATCATGTGGGCGGTGATCTTCACGCATACCCAGGGCAGCCATAATTTTTGCGAACCGCCCAGCATATTTGTCGTAAGTGATAGTCATGCCACCCTTGACAGCATCCGGATCGTTAAAGAGGTATATGCTGCCGAGGGAGGCCGCCTGGTCGTAGTTTTTCTGCACAAGGCTTTTTATGCGGGGATGTATAGGCACGACACGGTTTTTCCCAGCATCGGTTTTCATTCCCCCGGTAATGTACTGTTCAGAAAGGTTGATATCCTCGATCCTGAGCTTTGCGAGTTCCTGCGGGCGCCATCCCATGTAACACTGAATCAGAATCCAGTCCACAAAGCGGAAAGAATCTAGGTTGTTCCATAGGATTTCCATTTCCTGGTCGTTGAAATTTATGTGTCCCCTGGTAGCAGCCTCTTTTTCTTTGATAATGTCATTAGAGAGGTCAAAGGTTCGGGCATAGTTCTTGTCTACCAACTCATACTCCAGGGCATAATCCAGCATAAGGTTGAACATGGATTTGATTCTGGCCTTAGTACCTGGAGAAGCCGGCACTTTCTGGCCGGCCTCTTTGCCGCGGGAGGGGATGATATAGCCGTCCTCCATGATGCCCTTTATGTGCCTGGCCCGCACGTCCTTTACACGCATACCGTGGATAGCGTGGCAGTATCTCCAGGCGGCCGTGATGGTTCTGGAGGATGATTCGCTTTCCAGGGTAGGGAAATAGTTTTCTGTCCACTTTTGGTAAAGTTCGGCCAGAGTAAGATTGTTATTCTGGATGTCGTAAGGATTAGCGCCATATTCTGCCAATGCCTGCAGAGCCTCTTTTTTTGTTTTGAAGGTGCCTATGGGCACACGGTTTTGCACGCACTTTCCAGTTTGTTCATCAGTGATCCATCCGAGAGTGACACGAGCCAGGTATGGTTTGCGTCTGTTCCCGGATAATTTAGTTACACTCCCATATCCATTTGGCAGTTTCATAGTATTACTCCCTTTATAGTTTGATAGATTCGATTACGGAACCAAGTCCTGCATAATCGGTCTTTACCGGCTCCAGTTTTAGGAGAGAAGATAAAGAAATTGTTTTCTGATTGGGAATTCTGTCATTAAGGATATATGTGGGTAACACATAAAATTCCCAATAATCCAGGTCAAGGATGGATTTGTCACGGGTAAGGGCGGTATAGAGGCAGAACACGAAGAGGTCACAGTTGCGTTTAGCCTCCGTAGCATAGTTTTTTCCGTCCCAGGCCAGCTTAGGTGCTATGTCATATTGTATCTGAGCCGGGAAGTCCGTGGTCCAGGATTGTAGGTAAGCGGCAGATTTTACCTCAATGCGTCTCCCGGAGGGACTTGTGACATCAAACGGGAGCCAATTCACTCGCATTTGCGTGCGTGGGGGGGGTACTCCGATTTGAAGGATGAATAAACGAGAAATTCTGCCATTACCCCACGCTGGGTATTGTTGAGTAGATCAGAATATGCCCAACTCCAAAAGTCCTTGACGGATATTCCGGCACCGGAACCGTGTAGGGTAAATTCCTCGTCACCTGTCAGTTGTTGTTCCATGTTTACCTCCGTATCTTTCCAGGAGCGTCCATATCACGCGCTTATCGGCGCTGGATGCGGTTGAATAAGCAGCAGTGAGGATTTTATCGTCCGGCACATCATGCAAGCCTAAAAGGTAATCTGTGGAGACATTAAGGGCCTTCGCAAGCAGGATGATGTTTTCAACTGTGGGCGTCCGCAGGCCATTGAGGTACCTGGAGATTGTTGCCGCAGTCACTCCGGATAATGCTGATAATTCAGCGCCGTTTACCTTGCGTTGTTTCATGCAGAGAGATAGACGCTCCGAGAATTTCTTGCTATCCATGGACACTGCCAGAAAGAGTAGTCTTGATTCCAGACAGGCAGCCGTGGATAGAGTAAGATAAAAGTTTTTGGCACTCAGCATCCGTGAGAGGCCCGTAAGAGTGTACCAGTTCTGTGAGCCGCAGATCGGAAAGCGCAAGGCGATTCTGCAGGCTTCGGATTTTGGCGACAGCGCCGAAAGGGTATTCTCTGGTACCAGAATTAAAGCTGTCACAGAAAGAAGAGAGATAAAAAAGCAGAGCGGCGCACTCATTTCCAGCTTTTTCCTCATTCCGCGCCAGTTGAAAGTATTGGGCGGCATTTGTCATAGGCAATCCTCCTGTCTTTAGTACCGGCCATAACACCGGTACCATTCTAAACTGATAATCTTTTTTCTTCATCAAGGTACTTCTGAGACTCTGTATAGGCTTTCAGAAATCCTTTGAGTTCACCGATAAATTCATATTTTTTAGGTTCCGGAAGAGAACGGAACAGAGCCAGCAGATCATCCTCTTCCTGGGTAGTGTTCTTGCGAACCGGAGCCTCCTGGCCCGTCAAAAGATAGTCCAGAGACACGCCGAGAAAATCAGCTATGGTTTTCATGTACTTTGCGGGCGGGTCATTAGTGCGGGCTTTCCAGGTTGACATTGTAGATGTCCGAATATCCAATTTCTCGCAAAGGGCGTAGGCCCTTTTGTCCTTCTCGTCTAGCAGCTGATAGATTCTTTCGATTATTTCCATGACATACCTCCGTATTGAAATAAATTCGCATTTGAGAATATAATCATTTACAAACTCGCAGATACGTGGTATAATATAAGTATGAAATACCAATCAATTCAAAGTTGCGAGCTGAGAGTGAAAAGTATTTCTATGCACGATTGCGAGTCTGTAAATAGATTTACTTCTATTATAGCACGCAAATTCGCAAAAATAAACAACAAATATCAAGCAAATGCGAGAAAGGAGCGATACGTGAATGAAAGTGGAAACATCACAATGGAGTAAGGATGTCCGAAAGTCTTTGATCGACAATGATATGACGTTCAAACAGCTGGCGGAGCGCATCGGTTACAGCGTTGGGACAGTTTCCTCTGTTATCAATGGGCGGTATTCTAACGCAAGCTACCAGGCAATCGCAGAGAAGATTAACAAGGTACTTGGCACAAAGGGTTTGCCGGAACGAATTGATACTCCATCGGACGAATGGTGCCAGTGTGTGAAGATTGAGCTTGTCAAGCAGAAAATGACCGTCAATCAGCTGGCAGAGAAACTGAATGTCTCCAGGGATCGGCTGTCACTGGTTATCAACGGCAAGATGATGAATGAAGAAATCGTGGATGCTGTAGCAAGTCTGCTGAACATCACCTTACCGGCTGTACCCTCTGGTGATAATAAGATTATAGCGAAAGGGTAGGTAACATGAAATGGGAAAAGGTCCTATAAACGAGAACAATAATGTGTATTTTAAGGCGAGGAAAAAGGCAGCAGCATACAATGAGAGGCTATATAGCCGTGAAGGAGCCGCAGAGCTTTTGGGAATATCGGTATCGACGCTGGCAGATTACGAACTTGGAAATACGAAAGTTGTTCCTGTAGACAAAGTGGTTCTCATGGCCGACCTTTACAATTCCCCGGAGTTGATTACGGGGTACTGCATGAGAGAGTGCCCGGTACATGGTTTTCTGCCACTGGCTACTGAGGAAAAGAGCATACAAGGCATTGCGTTGAGACTTTTGAAAAGATTCAATGAGAATGAGTTGGAACATATGAAGGAGGATTTAATTGATATAACCGAGGACGGGCTTATCAGCGAGGATGAAGTTCCCAGGCTGAAAGCAATTCTGGAGAGGCTGGATGTAATGGCGGAAACTATTAGTGAGATGAAGATTGTCGGAGAGAAATATATCAAAGGAGCGTAGAGCGTGAGCGATACCAGTAGGAATAAGGAGCTGGTCGAATGAAAGGAATAAAGAGGTACATTTCAAAAAATTGGATATGGATTATTACCGGTTTGATCTTTACCGGAGTCTTTGCGAATGTGGCATACGCAGAGAGAGGTTATCTGGCCTATGGCGGAGAGTGGCTGACATTGCCGCTGATCCTCATGCTGGTGGAGATGGCAAGGAATGTAGAAGAGTTGGCAAAAAGTCTGTCTGGTACGGAGGATGATTATGAGTCAGAAAGAGATTGATGAAATTGTGTCCGAGTTCCGTGGCTCAACCTGTGATGTCAGCGATGAAGAGGTGGCGGACGTGTTAAGGCTGTGTAGAAGAAAGATTGAAATTACAGGGCAGCCAGAGGATTACATGAAATTGCTTTTACCGGATGAACTGAAAAATCACTGTTTCCGCAAGGCGGTGAATGTGGTTTCTCTTTCCGGGATGATAAGAAAGGAGTGCGGAGAATGTGCAGTATGTGCCTTATGATCCCGTGCCATCCAAGGTGTCCAAACGCACCAGAGCCAGCGGCGGCAAGAATCTGTAGCAGATGCGCAGTTGGAATCATGGAAGGCGAAGAGTATCTGGATTCTGAGGAAGGCCCGATATGCGAAGAATGTCTGTCGGATATGACGGTGAAGGAGTATTTAGAATACGTGGGAGAAAAACTTGCCACGGCATAAAGGAGGGATAATAGTATGGCAGGACAACGGACGGCAAAACAGCAGCCGGCAGTTCAGCAACCGGCGACTCAGCAACAGACCGGAGTAAGCGTAACAACGCAGGTGAAGCAACTCATATCATCGGATGCTGTTAAACAGAAATTTACAGAAGTTTTGGGGCAGAAAGCTCCGCAGTTTCTTGCGTCTATTACGAATGTGGTGGCAGGTAGCACGAAACTGAAAAAGTGTAGTGCAAACTCTATTATGAGCGCAGCATTTGTGGCGGCAACATATGATCTGCCCATTGACAGCAACCTGGGATTTAGCGCAATCGTCCCATACAATAAGAGCGTATACAATCCTCAGACGAGGCAGTGGGATGAAATACCGATGGCGCAGTTCCAGATGATGTATAAAGGATTTATCCAGCTGGCAATTCGTTCCGGGTATTATGAGAAGATGAATTATGCAGTTGTCTATGAGGATGAACTGATAAGGTACAATCCGATTACCGGGGATATTGTATTTGTGACGGACTTCTCCCAATGCACACAACGGGACGCAGGGGATGAAAGCAAGGTGGTAGGATATTACTCATGGTTTCGCTTAAAAACAGGGTTCAGCCAGGAGTTGTATATGTCCAAAGCGGCGGTCGATAACCATGCCAAAAAGTATTCACAGGCATACCGCTATGACATCAAGGAAGGAAAAAAATCAAGCAAGTGGACCACAGACTTTGAGGCTATGGCATTGAAAACAGTCATTAAACTGTTACTCAGCAAATGGGGCATTTTGTCTGTGGATATGCAGAGAGCAATCCAGGACGATCAGAAGGTTTATGACGAGGATGGAAACGGAGTCTATGGAGATAACCAGCCGGATGTAGTGGAGGCTCAGGATGCTTTCGAGGCTCAGGGGCCGGATAATAACCAGATTGGCGGATTGGATTTGGAAGAGGTAGAAGAATAGGAGGAAGGAAATGCAACTGACAGACGGGAATTATTACAGCCAGGAGGCTAACCGGGAATATATGAGTGTTTCCCAATTTAAGGACTTTGCGGGGACATATGGGAAGTTGCCCTGTGAGTTTACCGCCTTGGAAAAGCTGGAAGAACGGTGGGAAGATGAAGAAACCACGGCTCTCCTGGTAGGCAGCTATGTGGATGCTCATTTTGAAGGTACGCTGGATAAGTTCAAGGCAGAACATCCGGGACTCTTCAAAAAGGATGGAGGGCTGAAAGCTGATTATGTGAAGGCCAATGAAATCATCGCGAGGATCGAACGGGATCAGTATTTTATGAAATATATGTCCGGGGAGAAACAGGTTATTATGACCGGGGAACTGTTCGGGGCAAAGTGGAAAATCAAGATCGACAGCTATATTCCGGATGTGGCAATCGTGGACTTGAAGGTTATGGCGTCTATTACAGATTTGAAGTGGGTAAAAGATTTAGGCTATCTGGATTTTGTGCGGTACTGGGGGTATGACATCCAGGGGGCGGTATACCAGGAGATTGTTAGGCAGAACACCGGAAAGAAGCTGCCGTTTTACATAGCTGGTGCGACAAAGGAGAAGGAGCCGGATATTCGCATTATCCATGTGACTGACAATTATCTGCAGGAGGCGATAAATGTGGTGCAGGCGAATATGTCCAGAATCATCAGAGTAAAAAGCGGAGAAGAAGAGCCGGATCGGTGCGAGCTGTGTGATTGCTGCCGGCATAACCGGGTGCTGACAAGACCGATTTCAATTACGGACTTGACGGCTGGAATATAGGGGCACGATTGGCGGTGGATATATGGCGGACAATAGAAAGTATTACTACCTAAAGTTGAAAGAGGGTTTTTTCGAGTCGGAAGAAATCAAGATACTGGAGAGCATGAAAGACGGCCACATATACAGCAATATCCTCTTGAAACTCTATTTGAAAAGTCTGAGGAATGAGGGCCGGCTGATGTATAGGAATGTGATACCATACACTCCGGAGATACTTGCTACTCTGGTAGGACACCAGGTAGGAACCGTTGAAAAAGCGCTGGAGATATTCCGAAAGCTGGAGTTAATTGAGGTTCTGGACAACGGGGCAATCTATATGATGGATATACAGAATTTCATAGGCAAGTCATCAACGGAGGCGGATCGGCAGAGAGAATATTATAACCGGGTAAAGGATGAAAAAGCACTTTTAGGAGAGCAGGGCGAGAGTATCCCTGCAATTCCAAAGGCTGATAAAGCTGAGCCGAAGTCAAAAAAAGCAATCGGGAATTATTCAACGGATTTTGAAGAGTTCTGGAGGGTTTACCCAAGGAAGGCGGATAAAGCCCAGGCATATAAAAAGTACAAGGCGCGATTGGAAGATGGTTTCTCTCATGAACAGCTGTTAGAGGCGGCAAAAAACTATGCGGATCAGTGCAGGCGGGACAGAACGGAAGAGAAGTATATTAAGCATGGCAAGACGTTTTTGGGTGAAGCCACCCCATTCCTTGACTATCTGCCAAAGAACGCTCCCAGGGACGGTATGGAAGTCACAGACGATGAGAATCCGTTTCGGAAGGGGTGATGCATATGATTGGTGAGACGGTAAAGCTGGGAGAGATAGTGAAGCTGCCACAAAAAAGCATAGAAATTCGGATGGATAAAGGAGACTACATAGGCGAAGATGGGCTTCTGCATTGTGGGAAATGTAAAGGCAAAAAGCAGACCAGACTCCCGGCATCAGATTTTACAAATGGAAAGGAAGTGGTTGTTAGCTGTATCTGCAAATGTCAGGTCGAGGAAAACAGACGCAGAGAAGAAGCCGAGGAACTGAGAGAAGCAATGGAACGCATAGAGCGTCTGAAAAATAGCAGCCTCATAGATGATAAATTGCGGGAAGTGCGTCTGCGCTCATTCCAGAAAGACCAGGATAACCAGAAAGTGTATGCTCTGGCAGAGAAGTATGTAGAACGGTTCGAGGAAATGTACGAGAAGAGGCAGGGCATATTGTTATGGGGGACGGTTGGGACTGGGAAGAGCTTTACAGCCGCCTGTATAGCGAATGAACTTATGGATCGGATGGTTCCGGTAATCATGACCTCATTCGTGAAAATCCTGCAGAACATCCAGGGGAATCCGGAAGAAGAAAAGATTTTTATGAACCGGCTGAATGTTGCCCGCCTGCTGATAATTGATGATTTGGGTACCGAGAGAAACACAGATTATGCCCTGGAAAAAGTCTACAACATCATTGACAGCAGGTACCGAGCAGGAAAGCCGTTGATCCTTACCACGAATATGACAATAAAGGAAATGCAGGAGAATACGGACATCCGATACAAGCGGATTTATGACAGGATATTTGAAATGTGTTTTCCTGTGAGAGTGCCAGGTAGGTCATGGAGAGAGAAAGAGGCGGCAAAGCGATTTGATGAAATGAAAAAGTTAATGGAGGAATAACAATGGCATTGGAAAAAGTAGCAGAAATCAGCATTAACAAGCTGGAGGACAGAAAGACAGTAACGGCGATTCTGCATGAAAATGGTTATACCGTAGGGCCGGGGAAGAGAAAGCTGACACCGACAGGAAAGCAGATGGACTATTACTTGAAAGTGTATAAAGACAACGAGCAGGATTCCTCCACCAGCGAATAGGAGGCAGCATGGAACAGATAGCAGAGGATGAAGTTATGAGGCAAATTAAGTTTTCTGTACCTGGGCAACCGTTTGGCAAGCAGAGGCCGAAGTTCTCCAGAGCAGGACAGTATGTGAAAACCTATACTCCGGATAAAACGGTGAGCTATGAGAATTTGGTAAAGCTGATGTACCAGCAGGCGGCAAAAGGAAGGATGTTTAGTGAAGGTGCAGCGCTGGATGTGAGGATTATTGCATATTTTGAAATTCCGAAGTCCATTAGCAAGAAAAAGCGCAAGGATATGCTGGAGCATAGAATCCGGCCTACCAAGAAGCCGGATTGGGACAATATCGGTAAAATCGTGTGCGATAGCTTGAATAAGGTGGCATATCGCGATGATTCAGCGGTTGTGGATGCACAGGTAAGGAAGTTCTACTCGGAGAATCCGAGGGTGGATGTGATGATCCGGGTAATAGGACCGGATAAAATTTAGGAGGTAGGCAGATGGCAGGAAGAAAGAAAACGGCGCCGGAAACGATGGCGGCAGAGGTTGTGAGTGAAGTGCCAATGACACAACCTGGCAAGATGGAGTTCCGTCTTATCAATCCTACGGAGGATGGTTTTCTCCGGGTGATAAAGTGGAATAGGGAGGAACTGGAGGCAGCAGTCAGACAGAAGATAGCAAGCTATGAGAATGTTGTCTACACTGAGGACAATATGAAGCAGGCCAAGGCGGATCGGGCAGAGCTGAATAATCTGGTTAAGGCTATTGAGGAACGCCGGAAAATGGTAAAGAAGATTATCAATGAGCCTTATGATGCATTCGAGAAAGAACTGAAAGAGATTCTTGCTCTGATTCAGGAGCCGGTAGGAATTATTGACAGGCAGGTAAAAGCGTTTGAGGACCAGCAGAAAGAGGAAAAGAAAAAGAGCATCCAGAAATCCTATGATGAAGTAATCGGGGATTTGGCGGAGGTTCTGCCTTTTGAGAGGGTGTTTGATAGCCGGTATCTCAACCAGACCTACAAGCTGGCTACGGCGCAGGCTGAGGTAAAGGCAAAGGTTGAAAAGGTCCGCACCGACCTGGAGACAATCGACAGCCTGGAAAGCAAGTATAAGTTGAACGCAAAGGATGTCTACATAAAGACACTGGACCTCAGCAAAGCACTGGCAGAGAATAAGAGGCTGTCTGATTTGGAGGAAAAGCTGGAGGCAGAGAAAAGGCGTAAGGCGGAGGAAGAGGCCGAAAGAAAGCGTCTGGCTGAGGAACGGAAGAAAGCAGAAGAGGAAAAAGCCAAAGCAGAGGAAGAGAAAAGAAAGGCATTGGAGGATCAGAGGAAAGCGGAGGAAGAGATACGCACTAAAGAAGCGGCCGCATCTGTAGAGAATCTTCCATTCGATGTTTCCAGAAGTGGAAATTCTGTAAGCGAGAGCCAGGCAACTGTTATCAAACGGTCGGAAAACGTAATTAAAGGCCAGGAAAACGGAACGGAACCTGCCTTAAATGTATCAAGCAGGGCAGAAAACGGAACACTTCCGTGGGAAAGCGGATCGGGGCCGGTATCTGCAATGGGAAGGGCTATACAGAGCACTGAACAGCAGGCTTTTGCGGCGGCGATTGATCCTTTTGCCCAGCAACAGACGGCAGAACCGCCCAAGGTAGAAGAAAAGAGGTACAAGACCAGGTTCTATGCAAAGGGAACCAGGGCACAGCTGGAGATGTTGATTCAGTTCATGAATGACAATGGTATTGAGTACGGGAGGATTAAGGCATGAGTGAAGATTTTGAGAAGAGGCTGGATTTTGACAGTGACACTTTTGAGGAAATGAAAAAGGATATGAACTTTGTTCTCCAGCGCTTGATCGGCAATATGCAGGAGAAAGGCACCAATGAGGGAAGTATGACTTTGAAGATTGACGTCACAATGGTAAAGGAATACATCCCGAATTATGATCCGGACATCAAGGGAGAATCGAGGGAGGTCAGTAAACCTCAGTTCAAGCATAAGGTAACATCAGCTGTAAAAATCAATGATGAAAAATCCGGCTCTTTCAACAATGAAATGGAGTTGGTGATGGATGATGAAACAGGAGTGTTTAAGCTGGTGCCTATTGCGAATACGGCACAGAGAAGTATCTTTGATTCTGACTTTCAGCAGCAGGAAGGTGAACAGAGAGGCGAAGATGATACTGTTGTTGATTCAAATGCAGCCCAGAGCGAAAATATTCCGAGACTTCCGGGGCCGGAAGGCAATGGCGAGATAATTGACGGTGATTTTAAGGAGATCGAATTGGGAGAAGATTCTGCAGAGGGTGCAGAGGAAGAGTTGGATGATATTACAGATGAACTCTTAGGGCCGGAAGAAACGGATGAATATGGCTATGAAGAGCCAGAGGATGATTCAGAGGAATAGGAGGAAATCATGGCATTTAAGAAGGAGAGAATGAGTAGTTATGTGGATCGTGGGAATAAGCTGATTGCTGACGGAAAGACGATGGAGGCTATGAAGCTGGTTGAAAGAGGTCTGCAGCACTACTCTGAAAAGATCATCAATGCCATATCCCCATACGCAAAGGCAGACGCAGGGCTGATTGTATTGGTTCTGCGCCACCTGGCGGATGAAGTGGAGAGAGGCAATCCGGGAGCCAAAGAGTTATATGAGGGCATGAAGAAATGCGTCAATGCCCCTTCCCTCACTGAGATTGAGAAGGTCAGAAAGGCGAATAGGTATTGAGTATGGCGAAAAAGCATAGGACTGCTCTGCAGGATCAGCGGGAATTTGTTTCTGCATTATACGGAGACGATTTTTGTGGATGCTGCGGAGAGGAAAGCGAGGCAACGCTGGAGGAAATTGAGAGTGCAATAGCAGACTGTGAAATGATGCTGCAGGAATCTATCGCGAGATCGGACAAAGAGGATATAGCATACTGGAGAAAAGCGCTCCAGGAGAATAAAGCGAGCAGGAGGGAACTGCTGAGCGCCTAGACGCATTGGGATGGCGAGCGGCGACCAATGTAATTACCAAAGCCTTTGCGGGCCGGGTGCGGCCTAATGGTAGTCAAGCGGTAGCGGATATGTGTTTCGGCACTGTCCCTCATGCGCTTTATGGCAAGTTGGTCCGGTGGAAAAGATAGTACGGCAAGCATTATCCTGGCCCACGAAAACCGTGAGCCGTTGGATGAAATCGTATTCTGTGAAGTGATGTATGACATCCAGCATGGAATAAGTGGAGAGAATCCACATCACATTCATTTTGTGAAGGAGGTGGCAAAACCGGTATTTGAGAGTTGGGGATATAAGGTTATAATCTTGCAAGCAAACAGAGATTACCTTGATTTATTTAACCGGATAATTGAGAAACCCAAAAAACATATGGAGAATAAAGGAAAGAAATTCGGTTTTCCAAATGTGGGGTCGTGTCAAGTTCAGAGAGATTTGAAATTAAGGCCCATTGCGGAATATAGGGATCGAATTACAGAGCCAGTTACTCAGTACATAGGGATAGGGATAGACGAACCGAAAAGACTAGAGACTTTGAGAAAAAGCAAAAGTGGTGTGTCTCTGCTTGAAAAATATGGCTACACCGAGGAAATGGCAAGGCAGAAGTGCATAGAGTATGGTTTGCTCAGTCCTTGCTATAAGTTTTCAAAAAGAGGCGGGTGTTGGTTCTGCCCCAACGCAAGACTGGCAGAACAGCGGGAGATAAAGAGGATTTATCCGGGAACCTGGGCGCAGTTTGTAAGTCTGGAAGATCATGCAGAGTATGCAGCATATCCGAAGTTCAATCCATTTAGGCAAAGCCTGCATGAGATTGACGAATTGCTGGAGAGTGAAAAAGGATAGGAGGAAATGATGGGTAAGGAAGTAATAAGGTGTTCTTTATGTGAACACTGCAAAGGCAATAGGCGGAACCTAAATACCAGAATAGAATATTGGTGCGAACATGCAGACGAAGAGCATATCAGAAACTACTATACAGAACATGGAATAACAAAGGCGATTGGTTTCATTGGATTTGGAAAGCCATACGGTAGAGAGGTTCCTATTAAGTCCTCTCCTGCATGGTGTCCAAGAAAGAAGGAGTAACGATGGCACGGAATTTCATGTATGTGTACGAAAGGATATACAAAGAGGCGAGTGCAATGCATAAGGAGTTTGCAAAGCTCCAGATAAATGGCCGGCAGACATCCGGCGCCGATCAAAAGCGTATTCGGAAAATCATTTCGGATTCTGCATACCAGGTAGCGCAGGAATGTTCTGTACTTGTAAGCTATCCGAAGATGCATATTGAGGGCAGAGAGGTAGTGTTGGGAGAACCAACAATAATGCTGCCAGACTGTCGGCTTGTCTCCATGGAAGAACTAAAGAAAATAGAGTTGGGGGGGGTAAAGGATGCAAGGCGCAAGGAAATATGCAATATGGCAGTCGCATGAAGTGAAAGGATATATTGATTTAACTCCAGAGCAGGCGGATCAGCTGAATGGAATCCACGATATAGGCGCTTACTTTGGAGAGGATGATTATACAAGGCGGCTCTACCAGGGAAAGGAGAGAGCCAGAAAGGAGGGATAAGGGAACATGAGTTCAAGTAATCCGTTTGGAACGTGTGCATATTGTGGGAAACGAATCATGTGGATTCGGACAAAGGCCGGAAAGAATATGCCGGTGAATCTGGAAATGATAAGTTACCGAAGGCCGGAGGCCGGGAAGAAAGCTGCAGAGAAGATTGTTACCCAGGCCGGAGAAGTAGTCTGTGCGGATAAGGTAGAAAGCAGCCAGGCAGAAGGAGTAGGCTACATATCACACTTCGCTACCTGCAAATCAAGGCGCAGGTAAAAAATAAAAGCCGCCCCTTGCGAGACGACTCAAACCCTAAAAAGATTATACCTCGTATATGCGAGAAAGTCAAGGAGGCGACATTATGGAAACGGATAACAAGATACCCATGTATATTCTGACACAAGAGCAGATCAATCAGATAGCCGCCATAGCAGGCAAAGAGGCTGTGCATACTTTCCGGACAGAGCAGGTCAAGGCGGAGAAAAAGCGGGCCAGGGAAGAAAACAAGGTCAAGAGAACTAAGAAGATGCTCAGTTCATACCGGAGAATCAAAGCTACGCTGTCTGACGAAGCTGAGTTTACAGAAGAGGAAAAGGTTGAACTTAGATGGAAATTCTTACAGGACCTCATGGGGAACGCCAGGGAGACAGTAAGTAAGTCGGAGAGGGTGGTCCAGGATGGGGAGAAAAGGAGGCAGGAGGATTTATATTGCATCCACCGCATAGAAAAAGCGACTGAAATGTACCGGGAAGAGTGCGAAAAGTCCGGAAGTGAAGAGGCGAAGCGCCGGTATCGGGAGCTTAGTATGATGTATCTGGAGGAAAGAGAGTATACGGTACAGGAAATTTCGCAGATAGAAAAAGTAAGTGATAAGACGGTGTATAAGGACCTGGGGATAGCTTGTGGGATCATATCTGTTTACTTACTCGGAATATGATTTAAACGCTGCCTGTGGCTATAAAAAAGGCAGGTAGAAAAAGAGTAGGTTTACAAGCGAATTACCAAGTGGTAATATGGTAATCAGCCAACAACCCATATGTCACCCCTAAAAAGGAGCCAGTTGTTTTTTCTTCCTGGATGTGGCGGCAGGTCAAAAGGCTTGCCGCAAAGTCCAGAGGAATTATAAACAATCGGTTAAATAAGGCTATTTCAGTGTACTTAGAGCCGTCTGTATAGTATAATTATAATATCAACAACAGACTATAAGGAGTGATAAAAGATGGCTATATGGACCAGCAGGTACAGCAACAAGGAATTACCAAACGGTAACTATTACCCGGTAGGAATCAGCATCGGGCATCCGCGATTCCGGTTGGGATATGAATTGAGAGAGCAGTGCTTTTCCCTGGCCCCCAAAGGATATATGCTGAACATGGATATTGAGAATTTCAAAGAGGCATATTACGGAAAGCTGGAGGGCATTGGAACAGAGCGGATCATCAGCATGGTTAATAAGCTGGATGAAAGGGCAAGAAGTGAGGGAAAGGAACTTGTGCTTCTCTGCTTTGAAGATGTGAGGGTTGAAGGTGAATGGTGCCACCGAACAGTATTTGCGCAGTGGTGGGCCGAGAAAGTTGGAGAGATCATCGAAGAGTTGCCCGATCCGACACCGCCGAAAGGCAAAGCGAAAAGAGACAACACGAAACCTGTCAATGCTCCCGCTAAAGAGGATAGCGGGTATGAGCAAATGAGCATATTCAGTATGGCAGGGATTTGACATAATTTCCGGAACTGGTGAAAGTATCACGTTTCCCTTCCAGGGAAAAGTTCCTGCTCACTGCAGGGTTCCGGTCCAACAACAACGGCATCGTATTCAATGAGTACGGTGCCTTATTTTGTGCAATGTGCTGGGGCGAGTATCAGAAATCTCCGGGGTTATACTCGGAGTCGCCTCAGCTTTTTGTATGGTTTTCACAATCAAGGAAAGGAGTGGTAGGCAAATGGCATTTTTCATGAATCCGGGTGCAATGTTCTTGGGGTGCTTGGGTGCCTCGGAGCAGAAGTTTCTTGTAAAGCTGATTGAAACAGCAGCGCAGTCCGGATATACCAGGTTCGTAGAGCCGTGTGCAGGCACATTCGCCATGGCAAACCTGGCAGTGCAGAACGGATTCAAGCCGGAGCAGATTGAAACCAGCGATGTGAATATGATGTCTACGGTGCTTGGGTATGCCATAACAGGCCAGTCATTGGAGCCTCTGGAAATTCATGCACAAGGCTTTGAGGATTCGGAGTTGCTTGATCCGGCAACGGCTTTGTATGCACAGTTGTACCTCAGAACGTCAAAGAATGCGGGAAATGATTATTTCTACCAGATGCTTACGGATTTGCGGCTGAGGCGGCAGAATCACATAGAGAGCATCAACCGGCAGATTGAAGTGATTCGGAATCTCTTGCATGGCATGAGTTATAGGCCGCTGGATATGTGGGTGCATCTGAAAGAAGTGCTGGATGATCCTCATGCGCTGGTGATTGCAAATCCGCCGACTTACTTCTCTGGATATGAGAAGTTCTATGATACCCAGGGGAAAATGACCTGGAAAGAACCGGAATATCAGCTGTTCGATCCGGACACAGGACACCAGCAATTCTACGATATGTGCATGGATGCAAAGGCCCTGGTTATCTGCTACCAGGAGAAGAAGGTAGGTGAGGCGGTAGGGTATACAATATATGCCCGATCCGGTACCAGGGCAGATTTGAATGCCTACATCACAACGAATCGGGAGGAAGAGGCAACGGCGCTCGCAAACGGGAAAAAGATTAAGCGTCCTTCCGAAAGCAAGCTGGAGCCATTGGATTGCAGTATGCTGCCGAGGGATTATGAAATCAAAGAGGACAGCAAAGTGCAGGTGATTCCGATTAAGGCGGCGCAGGCTCAGTATTACCGGGTTCTATGGACGCATAATTTCGTTGGCTCCTCAGCTACTTACAATAGAGCATTGCTGATTGATGGGTACGTGGCAGGAGTATTCGGCATATCTAAAATGGCGGCAGATTCCGTCTTTGTCTGGTATGTGATGAAATTTCTAAATGTACGGTTTATCCCTGTCCTTTGCGTTCCGTATAGCGCATTTTACAGGGCTTTACCTACAGTCAATCTTTTATCTTTGTTTATTTCAATCCTTTATTCGTACCGGAATTTGTACCAGAATTTGCACAAAAAGAGCCAGTACCAATGCCCTGTATGGCGGTGGTGCTGACTCTGGCCTTAACAGATTTTGATTTTGGAGCTGAGGGCTTGCATGGTTTCCTGTATTTTATCGTCCGTGGCATGAGCATAGATATTCATGGTTGTCTTGATGTCCTTGTGGCCCATGATTGCCTGGATTACTTTCACATTGCTTTCATTCTCGCAGAACCGGGTACAGAATGTGTGCCGGAGAACGTGCGGGGAGAAGTCCGGGAGTAATTCCGGTTCCCTTTTCTCAAGCCTTGCCCGTTCTGTTTCCTGGCGATTGTAGGCGTTCACAATCCTGGTGATGATGGCATTTAGCCCGGTTTGCATATAGGGCGTTCCTGTGGAAGTGTGGAAAACAAAGTCCGTATATCCGTCAATCGTGGCCGTTCCGTGTATGCCGGTCATAAAATCATATTGCCGTTGCCATAGCAGTTGCTTTTTCAGTTCCGGGAGGATCGGGATTTCCCTAATCCCGCTTTTGGTTTTCGGTGTGCTGACATGGAACACTCTTTTACCGTTCACTCTGGAATAATTCATAATGTGGTTTATGCTTATGACATTCCTTTTCAGATCAATGTCTTTCCAGGTTAGCCCGGTCAGTTCTCCCAATCTGGTGCCGGTACCCAGGAAGAAAGCGAACATAGGCAGATAGACCTTGTATTTCTTATTGCTGGAGAGAAAGTCGATAAACAATTCCTGTTCTCTGACGCTCAATGCCTGGCGGTGCTGAGGTTCCTTGTGTTCGATTTTCTGGAACGCATTGATAGCAGGATTTTCCGTTATCAGTCCGTCATTCAGAGCGTCCGAAAGAGAGCCGTAAATGATGATATGCACGTTATGTACCGTGGCTGTGGCAAGCCCGTTTTCTTCGCTCAGTTTCTTGTAAAGCTCAATGATGTGCATACGCTTGATTTTGGAAAGCTGCATTTTACCAAGCGGGCTGTCCTGTACATAGTATTCCCATTCTTTCAAGTATCTGTCCCTGGTTGTCAGTTTCAGATTGCCCTTGTATAAGTCCATCCATTTGCAGAACCATTCATTGAGCGTTATCTTTGTGGGGTTGCTGTAGATGCCGTTCTGGAGTTCTGATTCCTTGCGGACGATTTTCTTTTTCAGTTCGTTCAGGTCATTGTCGGTAAGCACGTACTGATGCCCGTCAATCATTTTCCTCCAGATGTAGCGCTGATCCGATTTCTGGCTCACATTCGGGGGTAATACTCTTCCCCGGTGGTCCTTTCTGTTTTTCCCCGCCATATTGCAGATTCCCCCTTTCAAATATGCCTGGCTATTTCTTCCAGTTCGCTTTCCTTCGGATTCCCTGGATTGAAATTTTCTATCCCGGCCTTTTCTCCGAGTTCCTTGAAACTTTCTTCCCAGGTCTTTCCCTGGCTCATTCCCTGGAATATGTGCGTTACAATCTTGCTGATGTATTCCGGGTTCTTTTCCTGCATATCCCTGTCCTTTCCGGGCGGTGCCGGGCAGTTAGCCCAGACACTCGCTCATTAAATTCATTGCCATTCTGAATCCGAGGATAAAGCCGGCCTTTTCGGATTCCCTGGATAACGCTATCGCTTTGTCAAATGCGGTCTGGCCGGATGCCTGGTCGGTAAGCGTTGCCTTTTCCAGTTCGCTCATAGCCGTGTCCTGTCCTTCGCTCAGTGGCGTTTCCTCGCTGTAGCTTGCCTTGTAGCTCTCAAAGAGCTGTTCGATTGTCCCTGTGCCGTTGATTGCCTTTCTCATGCCGAAATCCTCCTTTTGCTCGCTATACTTTCGCTGCGGAGGACTCACGCTCTGGCAAATCCCCCGGTGCCGGGTGCTGGCCCGCCCTTTCGGGCGGAGCCGTTTGCCTATGCTATCGTGAACCGTTTGCTTGCGGACTGTTTTGTGAACTGTTCGCAGATATCCGGGAATGTTGCTCTCAGTGCCTTGCTGTCAAGTGTGTTGCTGATGATCTCTTTCCAGCGGATGATGAAATTCTTTGTCCGGATTTCTTCCAGGCCCTTGCTTTCCATATCCTTTTTGATTTCTTCCTTCAGAGCCTTTTCCTTTTCTTCCAGAGCCTTGCGCTGGCTCTCAATCTCTCTCAGTTTCTTAACCCTGTTCTCAATCTGTCTCTCTGTCATGGCTGATATCCTCGCTTTCTTAGATTGCATATACTTTTCTCTTTCCGATTTCCGTATCGGAGAGGCATTTCCCAAATCCTGTTACCGTGCATTCCAGATAACCGTTTGCCTTTGCATAGTCACTGGCGAAAGCGGAAAAGCTGGTGTATTCAGATTCTTCAAACTCTGTCACATTGACAAGCGCTCGGACGTTCTTAAATTCTCCGTTCTCTGTTTTGGCTAACATGCAGATATTTCTATACATTGGCTTTTCCTTTCTTGCAAGCCCTGGGTGGCATTAAGTTTATCTCTAGGCTCTTGCCTTCGCTCTCAGTTTCTTATCCGGTCCCAGTGTTATGTGATATTCTTAGTTTCCCTTGCGGTACTTTTGTCTATCTTCGCTTGCTGTTTTGTAGGTTTACGATTATTTGTTGTTTGTTTATGAGTATATTATACTATGAAACGTGTGGTATGTCAATAGTTTTTATAATGTTTTTGATTAAATTTTGTTGTTTTCAGTTGACATTTTATAGGATTTTGAGTATAATCACACTATAACGCAAATCAAGACAGGAGGTACATTTTATGTCGTTTTCCAACAAACTAAAATCTATATTAAGTGTTACAGGGCATAAGCCCGCAGATTTAGCCGATTGTCTCGGTATTTCGGTGCAGTCTGTCAGAAACAAAATATTTCGTGGTTCCTATTCGATTGATGATTTACTCAAAATTTTTGATTACCTGGAGTGCGAGGTAACGGTTAAAACAAAGGACGGTATTGTGTTTCCTTTGACGATTGATGATGTAAGGCAAGATGCGGACGAAACGGAGCCGGAGGGGGAGGGCTGACAATGCAGGAAACAATCATATTGCAGGGCGTATGTAACCGTATCAAAGGGGCTTTCGTGGAGAACGGTCACGCTATGCTGACAAACCAGAGGTTCATTTACTCGAAACATTCCTTTGCCAAAATTGCGGTGATGGGCGCTCTCGTAAATCTCACGAAGGGCGATTTTGACTTTGACATTCCCATATCTGACATTACGGACATTGAGGAAACCAAAAGGCTCATGAGCAAAGTGTTGGTGATCCGGACGCAGGATGCCGAATACCGTTTTTTCTTTACCAAGCTGGAGGAATGGAAGATTGCCTTTTCCAATGTCCGAGAGCAGGGCGGGGCGGAGAATGTGGCACAGTCGGTACCGGTGCAGTCGGTAGCTGATGAATTGCTGAAATTCAAATCCTTGCTGGATGCCGGAGCCATAACCGAGGACGAATATAACGCACAGAAAGCCCGATTGCTGAATCAATAGCCTGTGCCAGAGCTGGCCTTTACCCTTTTGCTGCAGAACCGGGCCAGTCACAATCCTAAACCTTATCTTTCCCGGAGGGGCGCTTGCCCTTTCGGGATTTTCTTTTCCTGTCTGGTGCCTGGGGCATGGTTCCGGTTGCTGTCGCTGGTCTGTGGTTCGTTTACAGTGGCAGGGGGCAGTCTTTTGTTCCCCAGTGTAGATTTATGAGGGGTGGCGGTACCTGGGCTGTCTGTGGGGCTGTCAGACGTTCTTTCCCGTCCAGTATCGGTCTGGCCGGATATTCCCATAGCCGGATGCCGGGGCGGGCTGTGCTTTTCCTGTCCGGTCATAGGGCGGGGCTGTAGGATTCCGGGGCGCTGATTTCCCGGATGCCCTTTTCCCTGGCTGTTACCGTTTGGCAATCCGTACCCTTGCCGGAGCCGGTGGCAAAACCCAAAAGCTGCGTTCTGGCCGGATGCCGTTCTCTGTCCTGGGGCGGTGCAGATTCCCGTTGACAGATCATTTCTGATGCTGATACAATATCCATGCACTTAAAGGTCCGTTCCCGGTATGCTGATTGCCGGGGGCGGGCTTTTTCCATGCCTTAATATCTGATGTCCGGTTCCTGTCCTGCAGGATCACTTTTTCCTGCTATTCCGGATCATGAGTACCAGTAATACCATAAGCAGTACCAGATTAACAGGTGCAAGTATGCTCTCTATGCTCATTTCTATTTTCCCCCTTTCTCGCTGTCGCTCTTGACATTTGCCAGGGCGGGGCGTATATTTTTCTGCAGGTCATGAGTCGCTCTGTCAAGGGGCAATCCGTTCCGGTGAATCTTAAAATGGTTTTGCCGGGGCGGTTTTTTATGCCTGTGGAGCCGATACAGGCTCATGGAGCGTTTTAATGTGCCTTTGTGGGGAATCTTAGGGCAAAACCCGCAAATCCAAAATACGGGGCATTTTAACCCTGCCCTTTCCCTGCTGCCGGGAGTGGATGCTATACCATGCCCATACGCTTTGATACGGGCGCACATGGCCCTCATTGCCGGTGTGGGTGATGGCTCTTTAAGGTATGGCGCCGGAAACGCTATACAGGCGGTATGCGTGGGCGGGCGCTATGCCCTGTCCGGTTCCCCGAATATCCGATCATAGGTTTCCGTATCGATGCAGGCCGTGTGTTCGTCCATGAAATCAAATGCCTGTTTCTCGTCCATGAGCTGTACCCTTGTTTCCATTCCCTGGCTCTCGCTGACAAGGAAATAGGAGCCTTTCCCTGTGCGGTAGAGCTTTCTTGTCGCTGTGCTGCCGAAACTGGCGGTGTCGCTTGATGATGCACATAGCAAATCCGATTCTTCCGGAACATATTGCCGTTTGCCTATGTAATACCTGGGCTTGCTTTCCTGTTTCATTCCCTTATCCTTTCCTTACCCTTGCTCTTTTTTAGGGGTGACATATCAGGCCGGAGCCTGTGCCTGTGATGGCGGGATTCCTTATTTTCCGGTGCTATGGGGCTGTCATAGAGGGGCTTTCCTATGGCCTGGGATTCACTCTCGGTAGCCGAAAAGGATCTGTGCAAGCTCATTTATGCCCTTTTCAAGCTGATTCTTATAGCCGTTGTCGCTGATTTCAAGCCGTTTTTCTATCGCTGTGCGTTTCATGGGGTGGCTGATGATGTATTCCAGGACCAGGGCATTGTGCCTTTTCCGGAAGAGGGGATCGCATTGCAGGAACCTTTCCCATCGGGCGTGCCTTTGCAGGAGCCAGTCAATCCCTTTCCGGATATTGCTATCCGGTGGCTCTGTGCGGTACCGTTCCAGTGCTTGCCGGATCAGTTCCCTTTCCCTCTCACGCTCACGCTGCGTTTTCAGATCGCCCTTTCCTATGGCCTGGGGCGGTGCTGAAGGGGCGCTCTCTGATGCCATGATTTCCTGTACAATCTGGCGGGCATATTCCCGGACATATCGCTCTAAGGCTTGCCATTCCCTGCAGTCTGGCCCTTTGTCGCTCAAATCCATAATTCCCTGTGTGCTGTCGCTCATATCAATAAATCCCTTTCCTGTTCGCTCAGTTCCTTAAATTCGTCCTGGATGCGCTTTTCTGCTTGGTGGCTGGCACGTTCCGGGAGGAATGTTGACAGTTCCTTGCCGTATTTCCCGGTGCGGATTCTCTGGTACGCTGATTTCGTAAGCCTTGATACATTCTGGGCGGTGCAGTTCATTTCGCTTGCGATATGCTTTGCGCTGTGTCTCTGGTAATGCCGGGCAATGAGGACATTCCTTTCCGGTTCCGGGAGTTCCTGGAGGGCAGAGCGTAGCAGTTCGTGGAGTTCCCGGTCATGGACGCTTTCCGTTGCTGTCTCGCTGGTATTCTCTGTGCTGGCAATCATATCCAGGACGGTGCCGGACTCGCTATCGCTCTCATTCAGATAGCTGTCAAGCCTTTGCAGTTCCAATTTACGGATTGCCAGGAGCGTTTCCCGGAGCGCTCTGTCTGTCAGGCCGAGCCGTTCCTGTATCATTTCATCCGTGGCGGGTAGCCCTTTTTCCCGGAGCCGGTCCCTTTCCCCGATAAAATCCCGGATGCGTTTTCTCATATAGGCCGGGATGCGGAGCGTTTGCCCGGAGAAATCATAATACCTGTAAACGCTGAGCTTGATGTAGTGATACGCAAACGTAAAGAATTTTTCTCCCCTTGTGCTGTCATAGTGCTGTACGGAATCCATGATGCCGATAAATGCCTGTTGTTCCAGGTCCTCAAAATCTTCCCTGTCTGGCGGATACCCATATTGCAGGCCCGTGAGCCTGTGTATGATTTTCCGGATCAGGCCGAGGTTGTCAGTCCAGAGCCTTTCCAGAAGTTCTTGCCGGTTCCCTTGTCCGGACTGTATCTGTTTTACGATTGATTCATTATCCCATTCCATGCTCTCATTCCTTCCCGGTCAAGATGCTCTTTGCTGCCGAGTGGCTTTGTGGGAGATTCTATCTCCCAAAAATCAAGGTGTCCTTATCCGGACGCAGGCGGTCAGACCGGAGGGAATGACCGTTTTATATTCGTTTTTCAGAATATAAAACTCATGTGTTTAATACTGGTATTGCTTATCTTTTCAAAGCAATATGTTTACCCTGGTATTGTTTAATCTGGTATTAGTTCCTTTCCTTAGGGCAGGGATTCCGAACTTTCGGGATTCCTTATTTTGAGGAATCTGGAAAGCCGGGAATACTGAAATCAAGATGCCGGGGCTTTCCTAATGCTCTCAATCCTTGAAATCGCAGAGCTGATAAATCAGTTTTCTGTCAAAATTGCCGGGGCCGGTCTTGACATAATGCTTTTTGACAATTCCCTTTTCTTCCAGAGGTTTCATGTGCCTGTAGAACCGGTCTTTGCTCATGCCCGTATCTCTTATGAGCTGGTCAATGCTGGGGTAGCTTTCCCGGTTCTTATCGCTGTATGTGGCAAGAATCGTATAGATTAGCCTGGACTCTGGTGTGAGCGTGCTGTCTCTGACAATTTTACAATCCACTTTTCCATATCCTCCTTTCCGTGCCATGCTATCCCTCCTTGTAGCTCAAGCACATTACCTGTCCTGTGCCTGGCTGTCAATGTAACTGTCGATTTTCTGGCGGTCATACAGAACACGCTTTCCAATGCGTACAATGGCGTTCGCATTTTTGCCGAGATCCATAGCCGTATTCCGTCCGAGCGAGGTATAGCGCATAAGCTCAGATATTCCCATAAGTCGCCCATATTCCATGACCTGTGTAACATTCATTCTCTCTGTCATATCCCTGTTTCCTTTCGTTTGTTGTGGTTTATAGTGTGCCTTTTGAAATATAATAAACTCAAATACGAGCTATGTCAAGAATTAAATTCACAAATGCGAGAATTTGAAATGCCATAAATTTCCTGTGCCTTGATGCTGTCAATAGATGCAGGATGCCTTGTTTTTCGCAGTTAAAGCGGAGTTCACATACGCAAATAGGGGGTATCTCCCCTTTGGCAGCAGGCTCACATACGCAAGATGAGGTGTCTCGCTTTATATCGGATATTCACATATGCGAGTGGCAGCAGTCGTAATATGCCTGTGGAGCCGATACGGGGGCAGGAAACCTTTTTATGCGGTTGAGTGGGGAAATGATAGGCTGTGCCGGGAAATGGCGGATACGGTCATTCTGGCGGGGCAAGGGGCAGGCGGTTCCCGGTGCTGTCCGATCTGGAGGGGCGGTCTTTGCCCTGGGAGCCGTGACAATCTGAGGGCGGGCAGGTGCTTTTTTCTCCATTCTGTACCAGATTTGTACCAGACAATGAAATGCGATGGCTGAAAGTGCCGATATTCCTTGACTTTTTCCCTTGCTGTGTGGGAATTGATGAAAGTGCCGCATGAGAAGTACCGTATCGGCCGGCTGTGTTATATGCTGGCACAGAACCGGGCCTTTATAGATACCCTCCTGGATAACATCGAGCAGGAGAAGGTTGTGAAAATGCGTACTGCAATGCTAACCAGGTACCCGGAGAATAAAGAGGTCCGGGGTATCATGAAGCTGGTGAATAGGGCAGAGGATAAGCAGAACGGTTATAAGTTGACATATGAGGCTGAATTGGTAAGTGGGAGGACAGAGCAGCAGACATTGAGCGAATGGCTAAGGAGGGAAAAACAGTGGCAAACGAGCAGAGCGAAAGCGTCCAAATTGAAGGATGTGCAGTAATTTATGATATGGGTTCCGGCCTGGTGATTGCCAAAGTCCAGATTGATAAGGTCAAGGAGCAGGACATCAATGCCAGAGTGATGAAGAATGAAATGCAGGATCAGCTGACAGCCAATATCTTGAAAAGGGGGCAGCTGGAGAGCCTGCCTTTTTTAGTTCTGAAAGATGGAAAACTGGAGATTGTGTCGGGACACCATCGGATTAAGAGCGCAAGGGCGGCAGGATTAAAAGAGATTGTCGTGATTGTGGATGTGTCCGGACTCTCCCGGAGCCAGATAGCGGCAAAGCAGTTGGCCCACAATGCAATATCCGGCTTTGACGATGATAGCACGCTGAGGGAAATTGTAAAGATGATTACCGATGTGGATGATATGATCGAGAGTTTTGTGGGAAAGGACATCATGGAAGAACCGCTGGAGCAGTATGAGAAGATGCTTTCTCCTGCAATCCAGTTTGATTTTAAGAATGTGACATTTTCATTCCTGCCGCACCAGGTACAGGATATGGATGCTCTCATAAAGAGCCTGGAAACAACAGCATCGGAAATCATTGGTGTAGCGCCATATGAGCAGTGCAAGAGTTTTGTGGAAACGCTCAGCAGATACCAGAAGTTTACGGACATCCGGAATGTTGGAGCCGCAATTCATTCCATGGTACAGAACGCCAATGAGCGTATGAATGAAGTGGGATTCAACGAGGAAGAGGAATGGACCTATCTGGCAAAGCTGTTCGGCAGCAATGCAGTACCGGGAGAGTCCGCCAAGGTAATCCAGCAGGCAATCAAAAAAGCGGAGAAGGAAGGTACAGTGACAAGCAAGAACAGGTGGCAGCTGATCGAGTATCTTTGCGCTGACTATATCAGCGGGAAATAAGAAGCTGTATGGCGGCACAGCCGAAATACAATGCCCTATACCACGATGATTGGGCGTGGTCTATGGCCGCAATGGGTGCCACCAATGAAGAGATAGCCGAAGCAATGGGTGTCTCGAAACGAACCATTCTCCGCTGGGCCAAGGACCACGAATCATTTGGCAAGGCGCTGGCAGAAGGGAAAGCTGTTTCGGATGCGAAAGTAATCCGGAGTTTGTATAAGATGGCAACCGGTTATGAGTACACTGAGGAAAAGAAGATTGTCGAGGTAGATGCGGAAGGCAATGTGAAGCCTGTCAGAGTGGAAACCACGAAAAAACACGTCCAGCCGAGTGTTGCTGCTCAATGCTTCTGGTTGAAAAACCGACAGAGGGAGCGTTGGCAGGATAGGCCGCAGGACTACATCCAGTCTGGAGGCGATGGAGATACCGAAGTGCAAATTTACCTTCCAGATAACGGGAGGGGTGACGAATGAGTACGAAAATCATTTTGGCACCGCAGAAGGGCCCGCAGGAAATGTTCCTTGCCACACCTGCAGACATTTGCATATATGGAGGCGCAGCCGGTGGTGGAAAAACCTTTGGGCTGCTTTTGGAGGCTTTGAGGCATAAGAATAATAAGAATTTCAATGCGGTTATTTTCCGTAGAGATTATACGCAGGTGACTTCTCCCGGTGGTTTATGGGACAGTAGCAGAAAGATTTACAGCTACGTGAAAGGTTGCTACCCATTAAAGACACCAAAACTACACTGGGTATTTCCAAGCGGCGCATCGGTCAATTTTGCACACCTGGGAAGTGATGAAGATTGCCTCTCATGGCAAGGCTCCCAGGTAACAATGATAGGGTTTGATGAACTGACACATTTCAGTGAGTATCAGTTTTTCTATATGCTCTCCAGAAACAGGACGGATTCCGGCATATCTCCGTATGTGAGGGCAACCTGTAACCCGGACGCTGATTCATGGGTGGCAGAGTTTATAAAGTGGTGGATAGACCCGGACACCGGATATCCGATTGCAGACCGATCCGGAAAAGTACGCTGGATGGTGCGGTTGAATGAGGTAATCTATTGGTTTGATACCAGGCAAGAGGCTGTCAATGCGGCAATAGAGAGCGGCATGGATTACGAGAAGGCTGTGATTATGGCAAAAAGCGTCACCTTCATAGCCAGCACACTGCAGGACAATAAGATTCTGATGAAAAATGATCCTGGCTATATGGCAAACCTGCTGGCTCTGGCACTTGTGGAAAGAGAGCGTCTGCTATATGGCAACTGGAAGATTAAAGCGGCAGCTGGCTTGATGTTCAAGAGAACAAAAGTCAATATGTTGGAGAATCTGCCTACGGATGTGATTTTGTGGGCAAGAGGCTGGGATTTGGCAGCAACCTCAGAGGACGAGGACGGTGAGCCGGCATATACGGCGGGAGTTCTGATTGGCAAAAGAAAGAATGGCCGGTACATAATAGCCGATGTTATCAATCGCCGCTGTGATTCTGCAGAGGTAAGGGAGTTAATCAAAATGACCTGCATAACTGATAGGGCGAAGCACGGAAGGGTAATAACGAGGCTTCCACAGGACCCAGGCCAGGCAGGAAAAGACCAGGCTCAAAGCTATTTGAAACTCCTGGCAGGTTTTACTGTAAAGATACTGCCGGAATCTGGAGACAAGATTACAAGGGCAGAGCCTCTTTCAGCACAATGGCTCGGCCTGGAAGGAATGGAAAAAGGGAATGTAGATGTGCTGATTGCAGACTGGAACGAAATGTATTTTAACCAGATGGAGAATTTCCCACAGTCGAAGTTCAAGGATATGGTGGATGGTAGCAGTTCTGCATTTAACGAGATAGAGAGCGGCGCAACATACTCTGCACCGCCTACAGATAGTAGTTTAGGAAAGAGCAGTTATTGGAAAAGGTGAGGTGAGAACAGATGGCTAACAGCAAAGAAATCGGGCGCATAGGACAGCGGCGGTACGGCGGTACCATTTACGAAGAGTTTCTGCATGAGTTGAGGGGGAAAAGAGGGATAGAAGTCTACCGGGAAATGTCTGAGAATGATGATATAGTAGGCGCTATCCTTTTTGCGATTGAAATGCTGGTAAGACAATGCGACTGGAATATCGAACCCGGTGGAGATACTGCAAAGGATAAAGAGGCCGCCGAATTTGTGGAGAGTTGCATGAATGATATGCAGGACACATGGATTGACACCATTTCGGAAATCCTGTCTTTCCTCACCTATGGATGGAGCTTTCATGAAATTGTGTATAAGCGGCGAATGGGAAATACGAAAGATTCACGAACAAAGAGCAAGTTCAACGATGGACTTATCGGGTGGAAGAAACTGCCTATAAGGGCGCAGGAGACACTTTATGAGTGGGAGTATGATAATGAGGATAATCTGCTTGGAATGACACAGATGCCTCCCCCGGACTTCGGTACGTTCACGATTCCGATGGAAAAAGCGATGCTCTTCCGGACGAAAAGCCGCAAGAATAATCCGGAGGGAAGGAGTATTCTGAGAAATGCTTACCGGTCCTGGTACTTCAAACGGAGAATCCAGGAGATTGAGGGTATTGGCATTGAGAGGGATCTGGCTGGACTTCCGGTGATATACGGACCGGAAGGTGCGGACCTATGGAGCAAAGACATACCAGAAAATGCCGATATTGTGTCCGGACTGGAAAGCATAGTCAGAAACATTCGCAGGGATGAAATGGAGGGAGTTGTCCTTCCGTTTGGTTATAAACTGGAATTACTCAGTTCTGGAGGTACCAGACAGTTTGACACTAACGCAATCATCAACCGATACGATACCAGAATTGCCATGACAGTATTGGCAGATTTTATTTTCCTGGGCCATGACAAGACGGGCAGCTGGGCGCTGAGTTCTGATAAGACAGAATTATTTGCAGTTGCTATAGGAGCATTTCTGGATATTATCTGCGAAACATTCAATAGCCAGGGCATACCGTCATTGATTGATATTAACGGCCAGCATTTCGCCGGCATCACAGAGTACCCTAAAATGACACATGGGGACATTGAGGATGCGGATATAACGAAGGTTGCAACTTTCATCAAGGATATGACCGGAATCGGTGTTCTGGTACCGGATGATGGCCTGGAGGATTATATCCGGCAGGTAGGGCATCTTCCGGAAAGGACCTCTGATACCAGGGAACTTGACCACACCCGGCAGGACCAGCAGGAACAGAATCAGCCGCCAGAGCCGGAAACAGCCGCAGGCACCGAATCAAGTGAGGAAGGTGAGGAAATCCCAGAAGAAAAGGTAGAAGAGGCAAAAAAACGGCTAGGAAGGGGGACTGCCTATGTCAATAAGAATCATTCCGGCCAGACGAGTGCGGAAAGTAAAGACGAAAAACGGGCAAGAGGTCCTACAGAGGCTCGAAGCATATCTGGAAAGCGAATGTGACGATCCGGTTGAAATCCTATGTGGATTCTGGAAGGATCAGCAGGACGCAATTACTTACCAGGAACTCAGACAGGCGGTGCTTGACGGTACCCTTACCACCGAAACACTGGAACTGTGGCGGCAGGACTACTCTGTACTGGTAGCTGACAGGCTGAGCAATATGTGGACGAAAGCAATAGAAGCAGGACCAAAGGGGCAGCCAATCCTTGACGGTCTTGCTTTTGAGTTTAATACGCAGACGCCTGGCATATTTGACTGGCTTAAAGAGCGTGGCGCCAATTTTGTCACAGCATGTACCCAGGAGCAGCAGGATGCTATTGCGGCACTTCTCACAAAGAAAATGAGGGAAAGCCATACGGTTGATGAACTGGCACGGCTGATTCGTCCATGTATCGGCCTTACCGAAGGGCAGGCAAAAGCAAATGCCAGATATTATGACAGCATAGTGGCGAACCTTAGAAAAGAGCATCCCAGGATGAAGATTGAGAGCATTCGGAATAAGGCCAGGGATGCAGCACTAAAATATGCGGAGAGGCAGCATAGGGAAAGAGCGTTTACCATAGCACAAACGGAAAGCGCTTTTGCATATAACCGTGGAGCAGATGAAGGCATCCGGCAGGCCCAGGCGGAAGGTTATCTGGGAATTGTGAAAAAAAGATGGAGTACATCTGGTGATAATTCTGTTTGTGAAATCTGTGCATATTTGGAAGGCATGGAGATAGATATGGATGCGGAGTTTGATTTTAAGGGCAAGGTGCTTTTCAGAGGGCACAAATTACTTCCCCCGGCACATCCCAGATGCGCATGTGCAATCGAATATATAGAGGAAACACCGTATAGTGGAAGGAAGTGAGGGAATGAGAAAATTTTCAGAACTGATTGAGAAATCTAATTCGGAGGAAAAGCCGGATAATGTCATAAAGGGCCGGTTTAAGATTATGAAATCTGACGATGATAAGATGCTTGCCTTTGGCTGGGCAAATGTGTCTATGAGAGTTGACGGAGAACTGATCGAGGACTGGCAGGACGACATTATTGAGCCGGAGGAACTGGAAAAAGCAGCGTATGAATATGTCCTGCTCTATCGTGAAGGCGGTGAAATGCATGAAAGAGGCGGTGCCGCTGTTTTGATAGAGAGTGTTGTGTTTACGGAAGAGAAGATGCAGGCTATGGGTATTCCGGCTGGTACTCTCCCTATTGGCTGGTGGATCGGCTTCAAGGTTCTGGATGAAGAGGTGTGGGAAAAGGTCAAAGATGGTACTTATCCTATGTTCTCCATAGAGGGAGAGGCAGAAAGGGTGGAGGTTGAGGGCGAAAATACCCTGTAGAAATGGGGTGTATTGCGTTTTTCAGCGGTGCCAACCTTATAATCCTACCTACGGAACTGTAAAAAGGGCGTAGGTAGCACATTATTTTTGATAAATCAAGTGGCATCCGGCAACGGGTGTCATTTGTTTTATAAATTCATGGAAAGGAGGCGGCAAAGTGGCAACAAAACTGAAAAATCTCAGAATCAAGAAAGTGGATTTTGTAGATGAAGGTGCTAATCCGGATGCTCATATCAGAATGATAAAACGAAAAGACGGGGGATGGCAGGCTACAGAAGAGGATGGCAGGAAAGAACCTGGAAACATACTGAAAAAGCTGCTCGGATTTATCGGCAAAGCAGCAGGAATGGATCAGAATGAAATCGACAGTGCAGTTGATGAGATACAGAAAGGTTCCGCTGTGAGTTTCACAGAAAGAATCAATGCGGTCAATAATGGGAAGATAGCTGATGAAATGTGGGATATATGCTATGCACTGCAATCTTCTCTGTATTCTATTCTGAATGATGAAGATATGGATAACACCAGCTCAGCAACAGCGATGCAGGAGAGCCTTGACGAATTTTATGCAGTAGTGCAGGAGTCAATCTCAAAATGGTCCAGCGGCAAGGCGGCAAGCGTTGTAAGGAAGAATGAAGAGGTATCTGAGACGGATCTGGAGATTATGAAATTGGCGGTGGCAAGGCTGAATGAAACAATCGAAAAGGCTGGCAAAGATGCTGAATCAGAGGAAGAATCTGAGGAAGATGAATCAGATGATAATGAGAAATCGAAAGGAGACGAAGAGGAAATGAAGATTGACAAGAGTAAACTGACGGATGCGGAGAGAGCTTTTCTGGAAAGCATCGAAAAGCGTTATGGTACGGATGATGAAACCATTCCGGGAGATGGAGGAACAGAAACGGTACCGGCTTCTGCTCCTGCAGAACCGAAAGTAACCAAGTCTGTGACGCAGCCCACAGCGGAACCGGCAGCAACGACAGATGAATCCGATGGAATCTACAAGGGTCTGCATCCTGCAGTAAGGGCAGAACTGGAAGGCTTGAAGAAATTCCGTGAGGATGCAGAGGCCAGGGAGATTGCTGAGGTGGCAAAGAAGTATGCAATCATCGGCAAGCAGCAGGATGAACTGGTTCCTCTGTTCAAGAGCCTCAGAGCAGCGGGAGGAACCGCTTACAATGATATGATCGCTGTACTGGATCAGGCAGTAGCCGCAGTTGAAAAGTCCGGTGTATTTTCGGAGGTTGGAAAGTCCGGCCACGGTTCCAGCGCAGTGGGGGCGGCAGAGGCAAAAGTTGAGGCCATTGCAAAAGGGTATATGGAGAAGGATTCTTCCCTGGATTACGCCTCGGCAATGGCAAAGGCATGGGAGGACAATCCGGAGTTGATGGATGAATATGAGGCTGAGGCCGGATTCTAAGGAAGGAGGATAAGAAGGTGGCAAACAGAAATTTCAATGGAGTACAGATCAATCAGAGCGTGACAATCGTAGAGCAGGCCGGAACTGATATTGAGGACGTGAGAAACCGGATTATGGCATATGATAAGGACGGTAATGTTGTCCTGGCGGCAGACGGTTCTACTGTCCTGGTAGGGGTTGCACTGATCGAGGCCGGAATCAATGATATTTCCGGTGTGGAGTCTGGAAAAGTAAATACCGGTGATGATGTTGATATCCAGATTAAGGATATTGGCTATATTTTGGCCGGTGGCGATATTGCTAAAGGCGATGAAGTTACAGCGTCCAGCGGCTTAGCAGTCAAAGCAGAGGCCGGTAACTATGTGGTGGGCATTGCACTTTCTGCAGTCACAAATGATGAATATTGCAGAGTGCAGATTGCCAAGTATCAGAAGGCTTAAAGCAGGAGGTAAAGAAAAATGGCTAAAAGAACAACAGCAAGCATCCAGGCAGATATTGCAAAGGGTGCTTTCAGACCGCATACGGCGCTGTCCAACGTAGCGCTGGCATATTACCAGAGTGACGCAAAGAGCTTTGCAAAGACGATTTTCCCGATTTGCCCGGTTTCGCTGTCCTCTGATAATTATTACATTTTTGACAAAGAGGATTTACTGCGTGATAACTGGCATAGGAAACCGGCTTACGGCAAGGTAGATACAGCGGTGCTTTCCGAGCATACGGAAACCTATGCCTGCCAGGTGGATCAGATGATAATGGGTATTGACCAGATCAGACAGACGGACCTCAACCGAAGAATGGGACCGAGGACGGCAGACCCGAAACAGCAGAGGACAAAGACCATGGCTGGGCAGGCGAATATCCATCAGGATTCCTGGTTTGCCCGTAAGTTCTTCAAAAAGGGTGTATGGGGCCAGGAGTTTACTGGTGTCGATTCCACCACTCCCGCATCCGGCCAGTTCATTAAGTTCAGCAATGCCAATTCTGATCCGGTGTCCTTTGTTGATGATAAGAAAACGGAAATGGAAGAGACTACCGGACGTATGCCGAACAGACTGGCGCTGGGTGTTAATGTGTTCAACGCATTGAAGAGACACCCGGCAATCCTGGAAAGGGTAAAATACGGCGGCTCTACTGCCAATCCTGCATCTGTTACGCTGAATGTACTTGCACAGCTTTTTGAAATCGACAGAATTACGGTGCAGAGATCCATTATGAATAAGGCGCAGCTGGGGCAGGAAGCTAAGATGGAATACATTGGTGATCCCAATGCATTTTTGCTGGCTTATGCGACAGATAATCCGTCTATTGATGAACCTTCGGCCGGCTATATCTTCACATGGGATATGTTGGGGAATGGCAATATCCTTCCGGTTTTGAGTTATCCTGGAGAGAGCGGGACTCATTCTGAGTTCATCGAGGGCCTTATGGCGGCTGATATGAAAAAGACAGCGGACGATCTGGCTATGTTCTTTGCAGAAGCAGTGTAAGGAGGGTGAGCCATGAGATTGATTGCAAATAAACCTTGCAGCTTTGGTGGCCGGAAGTTTTACATTGGTGATGAAATACCGGAAAATCTTGTGGCAGATGCCAGGCTGCAGGAAAAGCTGGGAGTAATTACCATTGTAAATGACGTTATGGGGGTATCGGGCGAGAAGCCCGGTTCCCTCTTCACGCAGGAACAGGTTGAGGCAATGATTGCGGAGGCCATGGACGAAGCAGAGAAGAAAAGAGCGGATCAGCTGGCAGAGTTGCAGGAACATGTTGCGGAATTGGAGAAAATGGGGCCTGGTGAATACGATGGTGCGATTCCGATTTCTGTCAAAGGAGAATCCGATGAACAGCAGACTGCAGTTCCGGCAACTCCGGAGGAGATTCAGCAGGTATTCAGCATTATGCAGATGAACGCTACGGAGGGAGCTGAGGCAATCGCCGGGGTAAAATCAGAGAATATCTTGATACTCCTTCATGCGGCGGACACTCGTAAAACAATCAAGGATGCCGCCAAAAAGCAGGTAGACAACATATTCTCCACTTCCGGCAGAACGAACGAATCCGCAGGCGGTAACGCAACCACAGGAACCAATACGGAGGGGGCTGATATCTAATGGCGAAAGGTGCATACACATATAATCCGGAGAATGTCAAAGAGCATGGAAAGGATCGCATGAGGTTTGAGCTGGGCGATGTAATGGTAGATGGACTCTCTGACACAACGGCGCTTACTGACGAGGAAATCCAGGTAGCAATCGACACCTATCCGAAATCATGGAAAAGGGCAAAACTCATGTTGCTGGAGAGCCTGTGCCGCCGTTTCGCTTATGAGGTTGATACAAAGACCGGCCCCTTGCAGTTGAATATGCAGGAAAGGGCAAAACTGTGGCGGGAAGATTATGATAAATTGAAAAAGGAGGTATCAGCAGAATCCTGCAGTATATCGCAGTTCAGAAACGGAGCGCATAATAAGCCTCCGTATTTTTATACTGGTATGCAGCAGAACGAAAGAGCGAGGAACGGATGAATAATACGAGGATGATGTATGTAAGGCCGGGTAATCTGTTCAAAGACTTCATCATTGAAGAAAATAAGCAGATTGTGACAAGCACAGGGAGAGTGGCAAACAGCCATACCGGTGATGGGACAAAGACCTTGAAGGGATGTCTTGCAGGGGCATCGGACGAGGACCGGACAAACCACAGTCAGAAAGACCATGTTGTTACGCATACTATTGTGCAAGCTGGGAGCCCAAAGGCAAAGCGCACCGACAAGCTGGTTCTTGGAGAGCGTGTGTTTTACATCGTTGATATTGATGATGCTGGGATGCTCGGAATAGCAACGATATATTATGCCGAGGAAAGGCGGGATGCAAAGTGAAATTATGGGTGGATGGAAAGGCGGGGAGTGCCGGTAGTGCTATTCGGGCAACTGTCAAAAGCCAGGTAGCCAATATCAACCGGAAAGTGATCTCCAGAGGTGTTAGGGCAGTAAATGCTATGAGGAATGCAGAGTTGGAGGTGCTGAAAGGCCAACGCAGCGGAAGAGTCTACAGAAAGCCTTTTAGCAGAGCTACTTATACGGCATCAGCCCCAGGAGAATCACCGGCCAGACGTACAGGAAATCTCCGTATGCACTGGAATGGACAGGTAAACAGTAAAAGTTCTTCCAGCGGAGGGGTTGCGATTGTGGCAGAACTGGAGAGCCAGGAGTCTTATGCTGCCCACCTGGAAAATGGAACATCCAGAATGGCACCCAGGCCATTTGTGGAAAAAATCAAGCAAGAGGCCACACCGGAAATCCAGAAGATTTACAGTGAGCCTTACACATAGGAGGTAAAGCGATATGGCGCTGGTGACGGAGAAACCAATGGCAACTTTTGACCTGGCTGAAATTTGGCGGGGGCATCTGCTTTGGGGCAGGCACGTTACATGGAATGAAGGGAAAGCAGGGTTTGTGACATCAGCAACAGAGAATCAGCTGATTGTGCAGTTCTATCCTGGAATCGGTAACGTAACAAATCATTTTATTATTCCGGTGTCCGAGGTAGTAGACGGACAGTGGGAAATTCGGTGGTCTGCTGATATGACAGAGATAAAGGAATTTGGAATAGAGGCAGATGGGAGTCAGCAGGAAACGGAAGGGGTGGAAGGCGATGATACTGGAGGAATTGATTCATAAAAGGTTTTCCAGTTCGGAGAACCTTACAAAGCAACTGGCTCTGTTCAGTGGGGTGCCTGCTGTTTTCAGTCCGGAACCACCGGATGAAAGTCAGGAAGGGTGGGGTGGGAAAACTCAGTACCCGCAGATAATTTATAATTTTGACCTGCAGGCAAATGAGGAAAGGCATAGTGCAGGTACATTATCTGTATCTTTGCTTTGCCAGAATACAACGGAAATAACACCGGAGGCGATTGAACCGCTGGTGAGAGACTGCTTGCGGGATGTAATTTTGAAGCCGGTAGAGGGCACACCATACTGTTTTGCATGGGCAAGGACAGATGCGTTCACCATAGATGAAAAGAAAGGGAACGTGACAATCGGAAGTGAAGTACGGTTCGATATTCTTGAATATCCTTCATGGGAAACTTCTGATCCGGACCCGGTAATGGCAACCTGTAAATACATAAAGGAGCTATACCCGGAATGTTTGATTATGGGATATGACAGGATGGAAGAAATAACAGAGGCGACAGCGGAGAGACCGGTGATTTACTGCCGGCTGGTATCTGCAGATAAGTCCGAAGAGACGAATACGGTTGCATGGATGGATGGCAGAATAGCCGTCCACATTTTATGTCCGAACAGTGAAACGAGGACTAAGATGGCCGCGGCGATTGCAAACCACATATCACTGGATGGTGAGATTATCATGCTGGACCATTCGCCAATGTTCGTCAAACGCCTGCAGGTGAATTACAAATCTGACTATTTGAAGGACGGCCAGGTTTTTGTAACAGGTCATTATGGGCTGCTGAGGTATAAGGCCAAACCTCATACTTTGACAGCGGCCCACGTTCAGTATAAGTAAGGAGGTACACGATGGCAAAAGAAACATCAAAAGATGTCAAAGCAGCCGAAACTGTTGAAAACAGGGCGGAAGTAACGCAGGAACGGACATCAAAGAAGGGGTCAAGAGCCGCAAATGATCCGGTCTATTCAGCGGGTGAATTTGCGGCCAATGCGAGAAAAATCTTCGGAACCAGGCAGGAATGTGTTGTAGCAGCGCTGAAAGCTGCCGGGAAATCGGAGTGTACGGTCTCAGAGGCAAAGCAGATCGTAGAAAAGTTTTTAAAGAGGGAGGTTAAATAAGGATGGCGGGTACATTCATATTAGGAGAAACAAAGGTTCGTCCTGGTTCCTACTTCAATATCCAGAAAAAGGGTGGTAATGCCGCCGCAGGAATCATGAATGGAGTAACGGCCGTGATTTTCAAAGCGGATTTCGGGCCATTAAATACGGCGGTAGAATTAAGCGCAGAGGATGGCTATGAAAAAACCTTCGGGACGGGGCTCACCACAGATGCAATCAAGGAGGCGATTGCGGGCGGCGCAAAGACGATTATTGCCTGCAGGGTGGGCAACGGAGGCACCCAGGGAACGATCAATCTGAAAGATGTAGACGAGGAAGATGCACTCAGTATTACAGCGAAATATCCGGGAGAAAAGGATTTTATGGTTACGGTTCGTGAGAAACTTTCGGATTCTGCTTTGAAGGAGTGTATTTTTTATGCCGGCACAGCGGAGTTTGAGAAGGTTGAGTTTGCATCCGGAGAGGGGGAGGCGGAGGCTCTTGTGGATGCCCTGGCCACCTCAAAGAATTTCAAGGCAGAGTTGAAGGAAAACAAGGGGAGCGCGGTGTTGGCAACAGTATCTCAAAGTGCCTTTACCAATGGCACGAACCCGGAAACCACAACAGGGGATTACTCCAACGCATTTGCCCAGGTTGAGCCGTATGAGTTCAATACAATCTGCCTGGACACAGAGGACACAGAAACCCATCTGCTGCTGCAGTCTTTTATCAATCGTATTTTTGATGCCGGATCACTTGCACAGGCAGTAGTAGCAGAAAAGCATACGGTTGAACTGGAAACCAGAATCAGACATGCGGCGGCTTTCAATGATGAAAAAATGAACTATGTACTGAATGCCCGTGTGGATGAACAGGGGACAGTGATCGACGGGTACCAGACAGCAGCAAGAATCGCAGGCATGATCGGTGCTGTATCTTCCGGCTCTTCCCTCACGCATACCGTGGTAAGCGGCTTTTCAGAAATCCTTGAAAAACTTACGAACACAGATATGATTTCTGCAGAGAAAAGGGGATGCATTGTGCTGAGCTACAATAAGGCAAAGCAGGTGTGGATTGACAATGCAATTAACACACTTATTACGCCGGCAGATAACCAGGACGATGGCTGGAAAAAGATCAGAAGAGTCAAGACCCGGTTTGAACTTATCCGGAGAATCAATACCACCACTGATGATTTGGTGGGTAAGGTTGACAATGACACCAACGGAAGAGCGACTGTAATCAGCCAGATACAAGGTGTTGGTGATTCCATGAGAGAGGAAGGAAAGCTGGTTGCGTGCGCTGTGACTGAGAGCAGCGTATATAGAGCGGACGGAGACAGTGCATGGTTTGATATTGATGTGATCGACAAGGATTCCATGGAACATATCTATCTGACATTCCTGTTCCGGTTCAGCACCAACGAAGAATAGGAGGTATAGGTCATGAGAAATGAAAGAGCGGCAGGTGATTCCAGACACGCCAGAACAGGTAAGGATGGGGCATTTTACAGCAAAGACGGTGTTCTGCTTGCGACAGTAGAGCAGTTTACATCTAACGTCAGCTGGAACAATGCCAAGTACAGTGTGCTGGGCGATGCCCAGGAACATGAAACGGCGAACACTTTTGCCGTCAACCTTACCATGTCGCAGATTGTAGTCGAGGATGATGATTTTATCAAGGAACTCATGGAGGCACTGGAAACGCAGATTATGCCGGTATGGGATTTCCAGGGTTCTCTTCTCGGACGAAACGGATCGGAAGAGCGTGTGATTTACCGGGATTGCATCCCTTCGGGACAGGTGGATATCCAGAATGTTTCCGTTGGTGATGTGATCAAGCGTAACTGGAATTTCTTCGTCAATAGAGCGCCTAAGCTGCAGACATTGCTCAGCATTGACAGGCAGTAACGGAACTCAAAGACAGCGGAGGGTGGCAGAGCGTCACCCTCTTTCATTATGCAGAATTGGAGGAAAATCAAGTGTCAAAAGAATTTGTAAAAGGTGTAACTACGGGAGAAGGCAAGGCTGCTCAGGAAACTGCGGAGCAGGAAGTAAGGGAGTATGAGACTAACGAGGAAGATACCAGGACGCTGATCCGGGCGAATGAAGAGGATTTCATCCAGGGCCTTATTGATGCAGCAGAGTTTGCATCAGAAGAGACACAGCGCATTGAGATTATCCGGGAAGGTCGGCTGTATTTTGCATTTAACATCCGGCCCCTCAATTCTCAGGAATATGAGAAGTGTAAGAAAAAGCATACCAGGTATGTGCGGAATAAGCAGCTCGGAATGAAACTGCCGGAGGATACCGACCGGATCAAATATCAGTCAGCCATCATCTACGAGGCGACAGTGGAAGAGGACAGAGAAAAGCTGTGGGATAACCGCAAGGTATGGGATGCCCTCAATGCCAAGAAGGATCGTATCATGAACGGCCTGGATGTGATCGAGTATTCGCTGAAAGCTGGTGAAAAGGATAAAATCCTGGAGGCCATCGACAAACTCAGCGGCTACGAATCCAACCTGGAGGAAGTAGCAAAAAACTAATCAATGCCGGAGGAAAGACCTGCCTGTTGCACCATATCTTTCAGACAACAGGCATTACTCCGGATGAATTTTACCAGAAATCCAGAGGGGTACAGGCTTTTATGCTTGCCTCTATGAGAATATCCCTGGAATCACGGACGAAAGGAGGGGGAGATAGTGGCGGAAACAGTTAGAATTGAGATACCCATTGAAACGATAGACAATACTGATCCGGAACTTTCCAATGTCACAAGGAATTTCGAGCGAATGGAACGGGCAGCGGAGAGCGCCAATGGTGCGGCGAAAAAGGCAAATAATACAGTGTCACAGTTTGACCGGCAGGCTGGAAAGACAGAGAAGAGCCTGGCAAGCTGGGCAAAGGAAAAATACCAGATTGCCTTAGAAGCAAAGGACAGGATAACGCCAATCCTCTCCACACTTGGAAATGGACTGAGGGGCTTTGCGGGAAAAACGTGGAGTGTTACAATGCGGGCCATTGACTTAATCACTTCGCCCGTGAGAGGGATTATAAATCTGCTGAAAAATCCTGTCTTTCAAGTGGGAGCAGTTCTCGGAGTCAGCATCGGTTTAAAAGATACGATAGATACTTACAAAGACTTTGAGGCTGCTATGTCACAGGTGCAAGCCATCAGCGGCGCAACCGGTTCGGAAGTAACTAAACTGACGAATAAAGCGAAAGAGATGGGAGCCACAACCAAATTCACAGCTGAGGAATCTGCAGAAGCGTTCAACTATATGGCTATGGCCGGTTGGAAAACGGAAGATATGTTGAGCGGTATAGAGGGCATACTTAGTCTCGCCGCCGCTTCTGGAGAGGATCTGGCAACTACGTCTGATATTGTCACGGATGCTTTGACGGCATTTAATATGAAAGCATCGGACGCAGGCCGGTTTTCGGATGTTTTGGCAGCGGCAGCATCAAATGCGAATACAACAGTTTCCGGAATGGGTGAAACTTTCAAATATGCTGGCTCTATGGCTGGAGCACTTGGCTACTCCATAGAGGATGTTGCTTTAATGACCGGACTCATGGCAAATACCGGCATCAAGGCAACCATGGCAGGTACAGCTTTGAACTCAATCTTTACCAGACTCTCCACCAATACCAACGGTGCGGCGGATGCAATGTCTGATTTAGGGATTGAGTTTTTTACGTCCGAAGGAAATGCAAGGGATCTGTCGGATGTAATGGGTGAATTGAGAAAAGCTACTGCAGGTATGACAGCAGAGCAAAAGTCTCAGATGGCCAATACAATAGCCGGAACTCAGGCGCAGAAAGGATTGCTGGCAATTCTGAACGCATCCGAAGAGGATTATAACAAGCTGGCTGATGCAATCAACAATGCTGACGGCGCAGCGGCGGGGATGTCTGAAACCATGCTGGATAATTTGCAAGGTTCTATCACATTACTGCAGAGCGCCGTGGATGGTGTGAAGATTTCCTTTGGAGAGAGACTATCTCCATATGTAAGAAGCCTGGCTGATTGGTTGACAGATCAGATGCCGGCAGTTGAGTTGGGCTTGGAAGAATTTATGGACTGGATTGATACCAAAGCTGATCGGATGCAGAAGAAATTCGATGCACTTACAGATACAAAAGAGTGGCAGGATGCGGATTTCTTCGGAAAGGTCAAGATAGCCTGGGATGAATTTATTGCTGAACCGTTTTCGGAATGGTGGAATGGAACCGGGAAAGCAAAGTTCGCAGGTTTTGCGCAGGATATTGGTTCGGGAATTGGTGCCGGTTTAAAGATCGGCATTATGACGTTGCTGGGGATTGATATTGGCGAGACGTTGGATGAAGGTGTGAGTATCGGGGCATCGTTTGCGAAAGGTTTTTCAGAAGGATTTGATTTTAATGCAATATCGGAGAAGCTATGGCAAGGGTTTAAGAATCTGCTGTCAAATGCAGGAAAATTACTTCCGGGTGGAGAAGCAGCAGATTTATCCTCGGTATTATCGGCTGTCATGTTGAGCAAGATTGCCTCTCCGTTCATTAGCATGGGAAGAGGGGCGGCAAGTCTTGGGAAAGGGTTGTTCGGAGCAAATCCAGAGACAGGAACCTCCCTTATGGGTTCTTTCCTGGGTTCAGCAGCATCCGGTACGGGAGTGTTAGGAAAGTCAGGTATGTTGGCGATCAACCTGGGAGCCGGCAATCTGGCAGGCGGTGCGTCCATGAGTGCAGGTGCTTTGAGTGCAACGGGCATGGCGGCGGGAGGTGGAGCAATAGCCGCAGGTGCAACATTGGTGAGCAGTGCGCTTGATGCATATAAGGCAATCAAATCGGAGAATGCGGAAGAATCAAAAGCCTATGGAGAATCAGCGGCATGGAAAGCGGGTGGAGTAGCAGCCGGGGCAGCAGCAGGTGCGGCGATAGGTTCTATTATTCCCGGAATCGGTACGGCGGTCGGTGCTTTGGTTGGCGCCGGTGTCGGTGGTATTGCCGGATGGATCAAGGGAAACAAGGTGAAGGAGGAATACCAGGAAAATGTAGAAGAAATGCAGAAAGAGGCTGAAAAAGCACAGAAAGTTTTTGAGGCAACGGGTCTGTCCATCGAAGATGTTACATTTAAGAATGAGGCACTGGCCCAGGCTATGAATGACTCGGAAGTTTCTGCATCACAATTTGCTTTGATGTTCCAGGAGGAATGTGCGAATGTTGCTAAGAAAGCGTTTGGCGATATTTCCCTATCTTTAGCCGAAGTGAAGAAAGTTGCAAGCGAGATCACCTTTGCTGGCATGGCAGGAGAATTGAGTGAGTTTGCAAAGGCAACAGCTGATACAGAAGCATCACTGAGCAGCCTGGAATCTTCCGTATCTGGTTTGAAAAAGGAAAATTGGAAAGTTGGTCTTGGCATGGAATTGTCGGAAACAGATAAGGACGGTTACAAAAGCGCTGTTGAAAGTTTCCTCAATACGAGCCAGACTTTCATTGATGATAACCACTACCAGGCAACGGTTGCGTTGAAGCTGCTGAATGGTGGAGAGGCGGACACTACTGGCCTGGATAGTTACTATGGCGGGTTGAAGAGCCAGATTGAGGATTTGGGCACCCAGCTAACAGATACCATGAATATTGCGTTGGAGGACAGTGTGATTACGCTGGACGAGGCGGCCGAACTGGAGAGTCTACAAAGTCAGATTTCCGAGATTACGAATAAGCTGACTGAGGCAAAGACAGATGCGGAAATGCAGGCTTTAAAGATTAAGTACAATGGTGCTGCCCTGGATATGGACAGTTTCAACGCTTTACAGGAAGAATTGCAGGCGAATGTGGTATCTGCATCTGAGCAGTACGAGAGTGCATTGACGCTGACGCTTACCAATTTGAATCTGCAGCTTGCAGATGGTGCAATTACACAGGCTGAATATGACGAAGCGGTTACGGAGGCAACGGAAGGGTACTATGCGCAGATAAATGAACTTAGTGCAAGGGTAAGCACATTCAATCTGGAAAGCATTGCGACAGCCTGGGATTCTGAACTATCAAATATCATGCCAGACATTGAAGGGACCACAGCGGAAAAGCTGACGCAGGCATTGAATAATGCCATGCTTGCGCATCCGGATGTAAAGGCATGGAATACGGCGGATGTTATCAGTTGGATGGGACTTGACAAGCTGAGCCTTGACACGGCAGAGCAGACCACGATTGCGGCAGAGTTGATCCAGACGGCACTTGCAGTACCGGAAGGAACCAAGGAGACGATTATCCAGGATTTTAAAAATCAGATTCCTACAGCGGAGGAAATCAAAGCTGCTATAGATTGGGATTCTATGACAAATGAAGATTGGACTGCACTTATGGAATCCATCACCGGGCCGGCAGAGGGGCCGACTATCGGATTAACTCCGGAAGATGCCGCAAAGCCAATGGCAGATTATTACGGCGAGTATTTTGAAAGCATCAAGCAGTCGTATTCTGAGGCGCTGCATAATGCCCTGGAGAGTAGTGCGGACAATGAGACGCTGGCATCGTTCATGGAACAGTATATGTCAGAGGCAATGAGTGGAGTGGACTTCGGCAGCATCATGGCGGAGTTCGGACCAATCTCTAATGAATACTACGAGCAGATTGTTCAGCAATATACATCTGGCCTGGGAAGTGCGTTTGAGGGTGCAGATTTTAGCGGAGCCGGTTTAGGCATAGCCTCCGGAGTGAGCAATTCAATTCTAGGGGCGGATATGTCCGAAATCAATTCGGCTATAAATACGCTGAAAACGAATACAGATACATCGGTTAATTCGGCTTTTAATGCTGGAGTAAATACAACGATGCCGGTAAACGTAACGCTTGATTACAATGTACTGAATCCAACAAAGACATTTTCGGTCAGCGGCAATGGGGCATCTGGAAGTGCATCTATTACAGTATCGGCTCATGCCGCAGGCGGCTATGTAAGTGGTGGGCCTCAGCTTTCGTGGCTGGCAGAGGAAGGGTATGGAGAGTTTGTTATTCCTACGAATCCGAGCAGGCGGTCCAGGGCCTTAGAGCTTTATGAGCAGGCAGGTGATGCATTAGGAGTATCTGCACACGCGGCTGGGGGATATGTAGGTGGCTCTATTTTGAGCGATACAGCAAGTAATTATAATTTATCCAATGACGTAAATAGAAACGCTCCCCTAGCCTATAACGAAACCGCAGAGGGTAATTATGGCGGAGAAATACCAGAAACATACGAGCCTTCATCTGCCGAGGGTTCTGGCATAACAGGAAATGCGCCAGTACAGGTAAAAGTGGAACTGTCTCCTGAGTTTGTCATTCATGGTGGTGATGGGCAGAGTGAAGAGGATATTATGCAGGTAATCAGAAGGCACATGAAGGAGATGGCTGATGAATTGGGCGGCGAAATTGCCGCAAATCTGAAAGAAGTCTTTTCCAATATGCCGTTAAAGGAGGCGTAAACTGTGAACATAAAATTGATTCCTGTCGGAAACGGTTCAAAGTTTACGTTTCCGGCATTGCCGGAGAAGATACAAGCGAAGTACGGAGCCAAGTATCAGAGTTTTGACATCATATCCCAGGGTGCCGTGAAGGTACCAAAAGGAACAGATGTGGCAGAGTTTTCCTGGGATGGTGTGTTTTTTGGAAAATCCAAGCGGAAAGAACCGATTGTAAAGAAGAACAGCTGGAAAGAGCCAAATGAGTGCGTGAAAGTTCTGAATGACTTTATGAAGAATGAAACTGTGCTGAACTTAATCGTAACAGAAACGTGGATTAACGTGGACGTTACGATTTCCTCATTCCAGCCAAGGCCCGCAGGCGCATATGGAAATGTCGAGTATTCCATAACCTTTGTGCAAAAAAAGCCTTTACAGATTTACACCACGAATGAACTGCAGATAGCAAAGTTTGTGAAAAAAACCAAACCAAGGAATGATTCCGGCGATACATCCGGGGGCGGCAGCACTTATACTGTAGTGAGTGGAGATACCTTGTGGGGCATAGCGACTAAGAAGCTGGGGAGCGGCAGTAAGTGGACTTCTATCTATGACGCAAATGCCAGTACAATCGAGGCAGAGGCTAAGAAACATGGGAAAGCCAGTTCCGATCACGGTCACTGGATATGGCCGGGTGAAGTTCTGACAATACCAGGATAGGAGGCACCCATGATTGATTTGTCCAAGATTAAGTACCGGGTTGTGGTGATGGATGAAGCCGGGAATCAGTATAACATTAAGGATTATATTCAGAATTTAGGCTGGGAAGAGAATGAAACTGAAATTTCGGTTCGTTCTTCTTTCACGGCCAGGAATGATAAGACATCAAAGGGGTATCTTTCGAGTATCATCAAGCCGGGGTGTCTGGTGGGTATATTCGCAACTGACGGCGGCTCTCTTGACGAGGAAGTGGCTAGAGGATATGTGGAGAACTGGAACCCGGTGGAAAAGAACAGCGGGAATAATCTGAAATGTACCTGCTATGACGAGCTGTATAAGCTGCAGAAAAGCCAGGATAACCGGTACTATCCATCCGGAACCGGAACAAAGTCGGCGCTCCAGGGGATTTTTGACGACTGGGAGATACCGCAGGGCGATTATAATGGGCCAAATGCCTCACATGGAAAAACGGTGTGCAATAACAAATATCTGTCAGATATCCTACTGGAATTTCTGGATGATGCGGTCAAAAGGGGTGAGGAAAAGTGCATGATAAAAGCGGCAAAGGGGTATACAAGTGTGGTTCCCTGGGGCAGCAATGAAACGGTGTATGTGTTCAGAGTGGATAATACGCAGTCATTCAGCCAGACTATCAGCACAGCAAACCTCATTACCAGGGTAAAAGTGGTCGGCCAGGCGGATGATGATGGAAAGCGGAGTGTTGACGCTACTTTGAATGGAGAAACCAAATACGGAATCCGTCAGAGGATTTACACCAGGGGATCAGATGAAACGCTGAGCGATGCAAATTCAGCTGCCCAGGAGATACTTGATGGCGAGGGCAAGATAGAAAAGGAAATGACCGTGCAGAGTCCGGATGTTCCCTTTATTCGCAAAGGTGATCTTGTCTACATTATAAGCGGTTCCGTATCGGACTATTACTATGTGAAAAGCATCCAGCACAATGCGGACGCTTATAGCATGACCATGGAACTGGAATATGCGGAGCCGGAGAAAGCGGGTGGCAGTGGCGAAAATGCCCAGGAGAAGAAAGATTACCAGGTGGGAGATATTGTAAATTTCCACGGAGGTACCCATTATATCAGCAGCTATCCAGGAGCCAAAGGCTATAGTGCAAGGGCTGGGAAAGCGAAAATTACGATTAAGGACGGTTCCGGAAAAGCTCATCCATGGCATCTTATCCATACAGACAGTGGTAGCAATGTCTATGGTTGGGTGGACGATGGAACTTTTGATTAAGGGAGGCGATACAGATGGAAGGATTTGACGGACACCCTGGCACGGCTAAGTTGGCAAAGGTTTTGAGCCAGCGAATGAAAAGAGAAAATGAATCCCCTCTGGCATTGGATTTCGGAGAGATACAGGCAAATTACAGTCTGGTAACAAATACTTTCCCGGTTCCAATTCCCAAGGGGGATTACTCGGTCTGCAGGTCTATTACTGGCTATGTGTTGGGTACGTCAGAATCCAGCTGGACAGGGCATTTGCAAGAAGATAAGCACGTACACGGTAGCCCTTCCGGTGTTCCGGGCCATAGTCATGATGTACCAATGCCAAAATTGAAACCAGGGGATCGAGTGTTGGTTGCCTGGGTACAGAGCGAGGCGGTGGTAATAGATATAATCGAAAGATCATAAGGAGGTGAGGCGGAATGTCACAACCACTATTTCCGGTGGTTCAGGTACCAGAGTTTATGTCGGAGAATGCCGGATATGACACTGAATATAGGCGGAGTGCCAGATGGGACCCAGCGGCAGGTGATTTTGTCAGAGACGGCGCAAACCGTATGGTAGAGTGCGATGGCAGAGAGGCTTACTCTATATGGTGTTTCAAGATTGCGCAGACCGAGCGGTATCGCTGTCTTGCATATCCGGATTCTATAGGAGTCGAGATGGAACGCGCTTTGGACAATGACGATGAAAAAACAGTTGAGTCCATGGTACAGAGGACAATCACAGAGGCGCTTATGGTAAATCCAAGGACGGAGGACGTTCTGGATTTTGAGTTTTCCTGGGACGGTGACAATATGCACTGCAGGTTCAAGGTAAAGGGGGCCGGCTGGGATGAACAAATTACAATCACGATTTAAGGGGGTGAGAAATATATGCAGCCGGAATTTATAAGACCGGATTTTATCGAAAACAATAGTGCGGACGAAATCCACCAGCGGATGATGAATAATCTGCCAGCGGATATTGACGATATGCCGGGCGGATTTCCTTATGACTTCACGAAGCCGGCAGCACTGGAAAAAGATGAGTTCATCAATTACCACATGGTTAGGGCGCTGATGATTGCTTTTCCTCAGTATGCATGGGATGAATGGCTGGACCTTCACGGGCAGCAGGTACATCTTAAAAGACATCCGCCAGAGTGTGCATCCGGGAAGGTAAAGGTCACTGGCAATCCTGGGACGATAATTGTAAAGGGAACAGTATTTTGTACTCCGGCAACAAACAGCGGGCCATCTATTGAATTTCGCTCCATGGAGGAAAAGGTGATTGAAGCTGACGGTTCGATCCTCATTCCTGTATCGGCGGTGGAAAGCGGTAAAGGTTCAAATGTGCCGGCAAATACCGTAACACTTATGGCGAAACCGGATAAAAACGTCATGGAGGTAATCAATCCGGAACAAATCAGAGGAGGTACCGAAAGGGAAAGCAACGATGATTTTTTTGATAGGATTGATGCGGAGTATGCAAACAGTCTGACTTTTCTGGGGAATGACAGTGATTATGTCCGGTGGGCTAAAGAGGCTGGTGCCGGTGACTGCATTGTGATTCCGGTTGCGAAAGGACCCGGAACGGTAAAATTGGTATTGATAGACGGGAACGGCCAGCCGGCAAACGAAAATCTGGTGCAGGATGTTTATAATTACATCGTTTCTCCAAATGACAGGACAAAAAGGCTATTGCCGACAGCCTGCTCTAAGCTGCTGTGCGGGCCGGCCACAACGGTTAAGGTTGATTATGTGATTACAGGACTTTTATATGATGAAACAACGTCAATCGAGCAGATTGAGACGGATTTCATGGCAGCAGTAAAGGCAATCTACACATCAGCAAAGCGGCAGGATATATTGCGATACAACGATGTAAGACCGATTATCTCTGATATTGCCGGCGTTCTGGATTTTAATGAGTTCTTCATGAATGGGGATATAAAGAACATCAGATTGAGCAAAGAAGAGTACCCAGAAACAGGCACTCTTGATTTTAGTTAGGAGGCGATTCTATGGAGAAATTTGATCTGGAGAACTTCCCAACGAGCGAGAGCGCCAAAAAAATGCTGAGTTATGTGTCAGACGGATTTTATGATGAATCCTATGTGGGCAAGTGGATATTCCAGGTGATGGGTATTGAGTACGACAAGGGGCTGGAAATAGTCACTGACCTACCCGCTCAGTTCTTCCCGGAAACGGCAACTTGGGGGCTGATGTATCATGAAATCAAGTGGGGGCTGCCGGTGCGCTTGAATCTGTCCTACGAAGAACGGCGCAGGTTAATTTACCAGAAACGAGATTACAGAGCGCCCATGACTCCGTACCGCATGGAGAAATATCTGGAAGATGCAACAGGCTTTGAGGTACATATTGCGGATGTGAACGATCCGGGAGAGTATGGCTTTGTGCCTCCACACCCGAATATTTTTAAGGCATATTTTTTGGGGGAGGGCTCGCTGGACTCTAAGGTGGTTTTTGACATGCTGGATCGGCTGAAACAGTCGCACACTACCTACAAGATAAATGACAGGATAGAGGTTGAACTGGATAATCGAAATCTGGAGCAGATTATCTTGCGGAATATCTGGTTTAAGATCGGGATTCCGTTTTGGTACGATTATGTGTATGACGGGAGTTGGCTACTGGATGGCAGTGTTATCCTTGATACTCAAAGGCGTTATGGCCTCGTGCTTGGATTCAGATTCAACCAGGGTGAATTTTATACACCAGAAGAAATAAGGCTGCTTTCGGTCAAATTTGGGATAGCCAAAGTAAGGAATGACGGTGCGATTTGTGCCAGGGCGAAGTTTCGCTTTGGCATTAACTTTTGGAATGTTCTCTGCTTTGATGGCTCATGGAACCCAGACGGTTCCATATTGCTTAACGCAAAGCGAAGATATGGACTATCTCTTGGAATGAAGGATAGGTTCGGAGTTGCGAGTTGCACAGAAGATGTAAGGCTGCAGACCCTATCTACAAGGTGGGAGCAGTATATATGGGAGAATGTAGCAGCCAGCATAGTTTTTCAGTTTGCAGTTGATTTCTGGATGCTCCTGTATCTGGATGGAGGCTGGAATCTTGACGGCGAACAGCTGTTAAGTTATGGCAGGGGCAAAGCAAAAGCGGCACTGTCGGTACGTTCAGAAATGGATTTTTCTGGGCGGGAAACGGTGGCAGATGTTACCGTTGTGACTAAAACGTGGGATTATTGGTTTCTTGATGGAGCCTTATCATTTGACGGCGCCAGGAACCTTAATTCAATATATAGAAAGGAGGCGGCGGAGTGAGCGCAGAGAAGAATAAAAATGTAATTATCACAAAGAAATCCAGGGAAAATCTTGTCAAGGCTAGAGCCGGGGCAATTCAGCTCCCGAAGATCGTGGGAATGGTATTCGGTAATGGTGGCGTGAATGCTGATGGTACAGTAATTCCTCCAACAGAGGCGCAGAGCGAGCTTACCAGTGAGATTTTTCGGAAAGAAATTGATGGGTACAGCTTTCCGGCAGACACAACCTGCAGGTATGAATGTACTCTGACAGAAAGCGAACTGGCAGGAGAGGAAATCAGCGAGATCGGCCTGTATGACGAGAATGGCGATGTGGTCTGCATTAAGACATTTAAGCGGAAAGGCAAGGATGATGATGTCGAACAGACATATACCTTGGATGATATTTTCTAAGGATTACCTTGAAAGGAAGGAGGCAGCATGAAAGAGTATAAAAATACTAGTCCGGTGTTTTCTCCTGCAATACAGATCGTGGAAACAACGGACCCGGCTCATGCCGACAATATCAATATGGCACCGATACAGCTGTTACAGAACACTTTGAGCAACCGGGCGGTGATAGGGAGGCTGCTGGGGTATTCATATGACAGCGACAGAGGGAGAGTTGTGTGTATGCTCCCTTTTGATTTTGACGATGGCAAACTGACAGTGCCGGACGGAATGGGCCATTTCGAGGATGAATGTCTGGTTTTGGAAGTAGCAATTTAACAGGAGGTAAGGAGAATGTCTAATATTACAGAAATTGAAGTAGGCGGAGTGCCGAGAAAAATTGAGGATGCCCAGGCAAGGGACGATATCCTTTTGCTGCTCCAGCAGACCAATGGGTTATACAGGGGACGGGATTTGACAATAGTATTCGCTGATGAAATTTCAAAGTTTTCTGATGCATGGGCCTGGATTAAGAACAGAATCAGTACCGGCAATTATACCGGGATTTACGTGGGCGATTATATTCCCATCACCATGAAAAATGAAAGGGTGGAAATGCAGGTGGCCGGTATTGATGTCTATACCCGCACAACGGATCAGGACTTGGGGCATCATATAGACTTTATCAGCCGTGATTGTTTTTCAGAAACGGTTCAGTGGAATACCACGAATAATAATAACGGAAATACAGAGTCTCCTTATCCCTATATGGTAAGCAATCTGCATAAGTGGCTCGGAGAAACGCTCTATGGTTTTCTGCCGCAGGCGGTGAAAAACCAGATTGTAACAAAGAGATCGCTTATGGAGCAGAGGTATTCTGCAAGTGGCGCATTGACGGATTCTACAACATGGGGATGGCAGGATATTGGATTGCTGTGGGTGCCGCATGAGTATGAGGTATTTGGTGCTGTGGTATGGGGCACCCAGGGATGGTCCGAGGGCCAGGCTATGCAGTACCCCATCTTTGCAAACAGCTATCTGAACCGTATCAAGAGCGCCGGTCACGGCGGCGGTCGGTGCGACTGGTGGCTTGCGTCTGTTGGGTCTGGCCATTCGGCGAATGCGTGCGCTGTCACCAGCAACGGCTATGCCGCCGACTGGAGTGCGTCCGATGCGTCTCGGGTGCCCGTCTGCTTCCGTATCAAAGCGTAAGCGTCAATCATAAAATCTTTTAATCGGGGACCCTTGTGGTCCCCATATTCTTTGAAAGGGAGAAAACATGGCGGCTGAACAGGGAAAGAATAAGAGTAAGAACACCAAATATACATACGGCAATAATTATCGCCGGAATCGGGCAGAGACAAAATTTGATACTCTCACTCTGGCAAATGAGTTGAAACATAAGGTGACAATATATGTAATGAACGAGCAGTATATCCCTAAGAGATGGAGATATTTCAACGGGAAACCAGCTGTGGACTATGCAAGAAATATCCGGGATTGCGTATCGCTGGCGAATGACATATGGCTGGATGATAAGGTACCGGATGAAGAGAAAATAAAGAAGAGAGGGGAACTGCAGTCGAAAGCATTGTCGTACTGCAATATTCTCCAGCAACAGTTGATTGATATTTGCGAAGAGTGTAGTGGCGCAACTGAGGAAAACATGAGGGGTATTACAGACACCCTCAGCAATCTCATAGGTAAAATCATCAACTGGAATAAATCAGACAATGGCCGAGCCGGGAGATAATCCTGGCTTGTTCATATATTGGATATCCTCTGTAAACTCTGTGTCGGTGCAACTGGTGGCTTGCGTCTGTTAGGTCTGGCAATTCGACGAATGCGTGCAATGTCAACAACAACGGCAATGCCAACAACTGGAGTGCGTCCAATGCGAATCGGGTGCCCGTCTGATTCCACCAATGGTTAGTCATAGTAGGTTTTGCCCATGTGGTACTCCGAAATCAATGCCGGGTGGATGGAAGGAGAGGATAAGCCATCGGATAGAAATATCCGTGAATATGTACCCGGATGTGACCGGGCGGACGCTGCTTGCATGGTGCGGGATTAGTGGATAGCCTGCATTTCATGCCCGTTGTCCTATGCGGCTGTAACCACTGTAAGGCTGCTTGCACAGGGCCGTGCCGTACCGGGTACCATTTTATGCAACTGAAAGCGGTGAGGTTATGACAAGTGAAGAGAGGCACGAGGCAAGATATAAACGAAGGAAGGCCGCCCGTGATTCTAAGCGAAAGAAGGTTTTAGAAAAGCATGGAGACTTTTACCAAGTTATCAGCAGAAATGCTTTGTCGAGGGCCGCCAAAGACGCTGCCAAAGGTGTGAAGTACAAGGCAAGTGTGCAGAGATTTATGCTGAGAAGGCTGACTAATATAGCAGCCATCAATAAGAATTTGATGTATCACCGGGATATTCGGAAAGGTTTTATTTGTTTCGTTCTCATGGAGAGAGGAAAGCTCAGAAAGATTATGAGCGTCCACTTTTCAGAGAGGGTACCGCAGAAATCGCTCAATCAAAATGCTTTGATTCCTGTCCTTACCAGGTCATTGATTCATGATAATGGAGCCAGCCAGAAAGGGAAAGGAACCGGCTTTGCGATAAAAAGACTTGTGATGCATTTACGGTGGCATTACCGCAGGTTTGGGAATGAAGGATATGTATTGCTGGTTGATTTTTCAGATTATTTCGGGACAATCGACCATGGGATTGCGAAGCAGATTATAGCAAAAGCGTTTGACGATCCGGGAATTATATGGCTGGCAAATTTGTTCATAGATGCTTACTATGAATTTAATGTCAAGTTTAAAAAGTTACCGGAGGAAGATGCCCACAAAGGGCTGGGCCTTGGTAGCGAGATAAACCAGACGATAGCGATTACTGTTCCGAATCCGGTAGATCATTATATCAAAGAGAAGCTGGGAATTAAGTGTTATGGCAGGTATATGGACGATTTTTATTTGATTCATGAAAGCAAAGAATATCTGATTTATTGTTTGGGAGAAATCAAACGGATATGCTCTGCTTTGAAAATTACTGTAAATGAGAAAAAGACGGGTGTGGTAAAACTGTCGCACGGTTTTACATTCCTTAAAACAAAAATATATTTGACGGACACAGGGAAAGTGATAAGAAAGCCTTGCCATAAGGCGATAGTCCAGGAAAGGAGAAAGCTGAAAAAGCAGAAGAAATTGCTGGATGCTGGAATCATGACTTTTGATGATGTTCGCTGTTCGTACAGTTCATGGAAAGGCAGTATGAAGTATAGAAACGCTAGGAAAACGGTTCATTCAATGGATAAGTTGTATGATTCGTTATTCATAGAATCTTGGATGAAAGGAGGTGTGAAGCATGAATGAGAGAAAAATGGCAATCGAATCCGAAATTGCGGGTTTGAAGCAGATTCTCACGAGTACCGATTACAAAGCTCTGAAATTTGCCGAGGGACAGATTTCCGAAAAGGACTATGAGGAAACCAAGCAGCAGAGACAGTTGCTCAGAGACAAGATCAATGAACTGGAGGCGGAAATGGACGCTATCGGGGAAAGCGAGGATGGATTGGATGCAGAGTAGGATAGGCTACGAGGAAATCTACGATTACAGTAGATTAGAAAAGGCGGCTGAACACATGCATCTGGAAATGACGGAGGAAACAGAAATAAGGTTACTGAACCTGCATAATCATCTGGTGTGGCATTCGCATGTGCCGGGGAAAGACCCGGTTGCGGATGCCATTCTTTCATCCGTCATTTTGGAATTATTGGAAGAATACAACCTGGATGCGTCATGTGTACCGGCTGAGTTCCGAGACATTGCATCTTCTGTTGTGGAAAGGAGGTAAGTGTGAGTCTGAATGAGATTATCACAAGCGGAGGCGGCGTGTTGCTTATTCTGCTGACGATTATCCAGCTGGCACCGATAAAGGTTAATCCGTGGTCGAAGATTGCCAGGGCAATCGGCAGGGCGATGAATGTGGAAATCATGGATAAGCTGAATGAGAGTGAGGCTACGGACGCCAGATACCGCATACTTAGGTTTGACGATGAAATCCGGCACCATGTAAAGCATACGGAAGAGCATTTCAACCAAATCATGGACGATATTGACGAATACGAGAGATACTGTAGTGCCCATCCGAATTATAAGAACAGTAAGGCGGTACTGGCTATCGAAAATACCAGACGTACATACGAAAGGTGCAGGCGGGAAAATTCATTCCTGGTGTAAGGAGGGCAATGCGTATGAAGAAAAGAAAAAGGCTCCGTCCGCTGAGAAAATTAAAGGAAGTCATAGGCAGGATAGGCACACTGAATCTGATTTTGATTCTGGTTGGTGCCTTTTTTGTTTGGTTCAACTGGCAGATGCTTGAAATTTTCCGGCAGTATGCAAGTATTCCGGAAACTTATGCCTGTGCGGTCATAGCGGCCACAATAGGGGAATGTGGCATTTGCGGATGGATACGGACCAACAAAGACAGGCGGCGGGAACATCAGTGGGAGCAGGAGGAAAAGCAGGCTGAGAGATCAGCGGAAAAGGAAAGCGAGGTAATGGAAGGTGATGAATGACATTGTTTTTGAAATTGTTAAGGTAGTAGTAATGGTGGCGGCGCTGCTTATCACAAGGTATCTGGTGCCCTGGCTGAAAGAGAAGATCGGTGCTGACAAGCTGGCGATGGCAGAGAAATGGGCCAAATATGCGGTGCTGAAAGCGCAGCAGATTCTTTGGGATGAAACCGGCAAGGACAGAAAAGCCTACGTGACGGAGTTTCTGAAAGAAATACTGATTGCTAAAAATATTGCCCTGTCTGATGAACAGCTGGACGTTCTGATTGAGGCGGCGGTGAAGCAGATGAAAATTGAGGAAAATTCCGGAATTGTCATTGATGCAGTAGGCGAGTTACCGGAATCTGCAGAATAAGGAGGCGGTCATATGTCGCTTGTCGGAAAAACAATAGAAGAACAAGTATGGAACTTTTCCATGGTTAGGGTTGGCAATGCTTATGGTGTTGCCGCCCTCATGGGAAACCTGGATGCAGAGAGTGGGTTGAATCCCCAAAACCTTGAAAATCTGTGTGAGAGGCGGCTTAGAGATGCTGGAAAGCCTTATTGCACAGATGAAACTTATACGGCGGCTATTGATAATGGCATAGTCAGTCGTAAAGAATTTCTGTATCCACTCCCTGGTAAACAATACGGATACGGCCTTCCGCAGTGGACATCTGCTGACCGGAAAGCTGGACTATACGATTATGTGAAGTCCAAAGGTGTGTCTATCGGGGATCTGGAGGCACAGCTTGAATATCTGTTCAAGGAACTCAGTACAAGCTATAAATCTGTTTTGAATGCACTGAAATCGGCATCCTCAGTCCGGGAGGCATCGGACATTGTTCTGACAAAGTTCGAGTGTCCGGCAGACCAGGGTGAGGCGGTTAAGGTAAAACGGGCCGGTTATGGCCAGAAATTTTTTGAGAAGTATGCAGGATCAGCATTGAATGGAGGTAATAATATGTCAGTGAGAATCGGACACGCAAGCATATCAGAAAAAGGAACAATCAACGGAGTAAAGGGAGATCAGACGGGAGGTGAGGTTTGCATCCGCTCATTCTACAGTAAGCCGTGGGATTATATGGCAATCCATCCGGACGCAACGGTTCGGGAGAAACATGCACAGGTGATCGAGGCAGCCTGCGTTAATGATAATATTGGTTATGGCCAGAATGACAGAAACACTCTGAATACGCTGGCGAAAGCGGTGGGTTATGATCTTTCCAGGGTGGGGAAGTGTAACTGCGACTGCTCTTCTCTGCAGAACGTGGCGGCAGTAGCGTCTGGTTCTGGAGCAACTTACGGCAGTAACGGATGGACCACATCAACCATGAAAGCGGCTTTGCAGAAATTGGGTTATAAAATAATTTCTGATCCTACATACCTTGCGAATGCCGCATATTGTGTCAGAGGCGCAATTTACGTTCGGGCATCCAGTCATACCGTTTGTGCATTGGACAATGGGGCAGAATGTAAAAAGACTCTGGAAAAGGCAGGGATCTCCAATGCATCTACGCCTGGAAGTGGCGGCGGTGCCAATGCAAGTCACCAGATTGGTGATGTTGTATCATTTACCGGTACAAAGCACTATGCCAGCGCCAATGATACATCTCCCAAAAACTGTAAACCCGGCAAGGCAAAAGTTACCGCTGTTTCTGCAGGAGCCAAGCATCCGTACCATTTGGTGCATACTGACAGCACCAGCACTGTTTATGGATGGGTGGATGCGGGGGATATTGATGTATCTGCAAGCGGCGGAGCGCCTGGTGCAAAGACACATAAAGTCGTGAGCGGCGACACGCTCTCTGCAATCGCAAGCAAAAATGGAACTACTGTTGCAAAAATCGTGGCGGCAAATAAGAGTAAGTACCCGAAGATTACGGCGAATTATATCGTTGTTGGGTGGACTCTTTCTATTCCGCAGTAGATGGGAGGGCAGCATGGAAAATTATATTGGTGTGAAAATCGTGAAGGCGGAACCGCAGGAGAAAAATGGAGTCCCTGGGTACCGGGTGAAATATCCGGATGGTTATGTTTCCTGGAGTCCGAAAGAGACATTTGAAAAGGCATACAGGAAACTGGACTGTAAAGATTTCATCAATTCCGAGGAATAAGAGGGACGGCCCTGGCTTACGGCCGGGGCTGATTTTTTCTGAAAAAGCGGAACAAGTTCGCAGAATAAATCAATATACAAAATCACCAAAAATCAACGGCGATTTTTGACGAAATGTGCCTGAGCAACGATAGACGTTTTTAGTACCTATCCTATGCCTAAAGGGAAAAAGCCGGTATAGAGCCGTGTACGAGTTTTTAGGCATATATGCTGGAAAACAGTTGAAATTAACCGTTTTCTATGGTAGCATTTTTGTGGGTGTTGCCAAGATGGTAGGCGGTTGGCCCTCTACGGAGGGACTGTGACTCTCCGATTACATAGAAACCCAAAAAGGGAATCTGGGAAAGGAGGGCGTGTGTTATGCTAACTATGGAAGGTCTGATAGCGGTGCTGGCACTATGCGGTACCTGCTTCGGGATTGGATATACGATAGGATTTCATCATGGAAAGACACAGAAATAGCCGCCCCGGTCTGGAAAACTGAGCGGCTGTTTCTAAGCTGATTATATATTCGGGCCAACCGTCTATCGGTAGCACCTAAAGGGTGTCTGTTATCAGCAGATGCCCTTTTCTATTTAGATAATATCCCAATTTGGCAGAAAAGTCAATGTGTTTTGAGTCATGCAATTATCCACACTATCCACACATAATTGTGAATAAAATTCTCAAATGAGAGTTAAAAAGAAGAGGTCAGATTTCCGATCTGACCATATTATTATATATCTCTTTATCTCTATCTCTAATATCTAGTAAAGAATCCTACCAGAAATCTTATGAGAAATCATGTAAGAAATCTTACAAGCAATAGCGGTTTTATGCGGTTTCTCAGACTTTTTCCATAAAAATAAAAAATGAGCAGTAATGAAATGCACTGGATTTGATCCAGCAATAAGCATATTTTTATAAATTCAATGTTGAGAGTTGGATAGATAAAAAATTTGTATTTTGAGAAGTAAAACTATTGACAAACTCGCAGTTGCGAAGTATAATATATACATAATCAAACAAAACAAATGCTTGATTAAATCCAACGGAAAGGAGGACGCCATTTGGGTAAAGGAAAGAAGAAACGGCAGAAAGAAAAAGAACTGCTCGAAGAGCGCCAGATCAGATTCCAAATCTATGAGAGTTTCGCCACGATCATAGCAACCATAGTGACAATGCTTTTGGCAATCGTCACGGCGGTTTTGAGTTGGATTGATTAGCAACTAAGCGAACAGTTCCTTATCGGTTGAGTGGGGCAGAAACAAAGCCCCCTCAGCTGATAAGTCTACCATAAAGGAGGCTGAAAGGCAATGAGAAAAATTCGGAGATTTCTGCAGGCGTTATTGTTCATCAATTTTATGGTGGGCCTGCACGATGGAATGAGAGCTGGGAATCTGGCGGCGGTTCTGGTAAATGGATTGATTGTGCTGGCAGTGATTGCTGCTGAAAAGAAAGAGAGGCAATAGGATGAAAAAGTATTACGATCCGGAATATGACAGGATTGTTGATGAATCAGTTCCGAGAAAGCAGTATGAGTGGTTTAAGAGCCAGAGTTGGTTCCATAAGAGTTATGAGCAGTTTTTGGAAGAGAATTTCTCGGAAGTGCCGGGGGTTGGTGATGATGAATGATTAGGAAGTCGGACACCGTAAGAGAGGCGGTCCGGGAGCAGAACTGGAAGAAAGCGTTGCAGACAGCGAAGGATTTTCATATCGGAGTGACGCAGGAGCAGAGAAATAAGATGGCGAGAGCCTATGAGTGTATCGTTCATCCGGATTTCTACCAGCAGATTGGCGTTGATATTCCGGAGGCGATAGAGCAGGGCAAGGCAATAGTAAAAGAATATGCGGAAAGCACAAGGAGGAAAAACACTATGATGAAATGGGATGTTAAGCATGACAAGGCAAAGAGAGTTATTGATGCGTTTCTGGATAATGCAGAGTATTGGCAGGAGAGAGAGGATTTATCTGCAGGTATGACAGACGAGGATAAGGAGCTGGTGAATGCGGAAGTGGCACTGATGATTGCCTCCATTCGCAAGCGCTACAAACTGCAGGAGAGATTGCCGGAGCCGGTAGTGGTTGAGGCGACTCCTGTAATCGAATCGGCCCAGGAAGTAGTATTGGAGCAGGTGGCAGAGAATAAGCCGGAAGAGGCAGAAGAAACGCTGCCTGGGGCTGTAAGTGAGGATAAAGAGCCGGAAAAGCCGAAGAGAAGCCGTAAGGCATCTACAGGCGAGAAGAAAACCACATCCAGAAGGAAGAAGAAAGAGGTCCAGGAGGAAGAGCAGGCATAAGTTTCTGTCCGGTGAGGTTGAGCTGAAAGAAAGGAGCATGAAATGGCATTGATTAAAAATGGGGTTGTTTCCTACGCAGGAGCGGTTATTGAAACTTGGGATCATTGTTGGGCGGATGGAATGGTCGAAGAGACTGCTCTTGTATGGGAACTGGAAAAGCATGAGTACAAGACGGTTAAGATTGGCTACTATGGAGCAGATGGCCATGATTTCATTGGAATCCAGGCAGAGGTTGACGTGAACATGGAAGTCGCCAGGGATATCCTTAAAACTATGAAAACGAGTGCTTTACTGAGTTTCTGCAGATCGGTCCAGGAGAAAAAAGAAAGCATTGAGCCTGGAATCACGGCACAAGTAGTCAGAGGGCGGAAGATTCCCAAAGGGACAGTGTTGAAGGTATTTTGGGTTGGGGAAGAGCCTACATACACGGGCCATGGAACGGAAATGATTGCCGGATGCAGGGATAAGGAAGGCAATAAGGTGTGGATTAAAGCGGAATATCTGAAAAACATAACTCCGATCAAAAGTCCGAAAGCAGCAGAGAGAAAGAAATATCTGAAATGGTATGTGCAGAAAAATGCCAGAGGCGTAGTTCTCCGGGCAGCGAAAGGAGCATGAGGATGGTTAAGTATTACAGTACACAGCGCCCGGTTATGCCGGGCGGCTTTCCTAAGAAAGCGGCAGTTGAAAAGATTGAGAATTTTGATACAAAGACTTACTGTGAGGAAATTGGGCGGGAGGCATGGGGATTTATTGAGTACCGAGAGCCGTTGACAAAAGAAGAGGCGGACGCCTATGAGCTTACTTTGGGAGGTATGAAAACATTCTGGTGCGTAACAACGGCTGTATATGACAGCGGCAAGGTGGTGGCAAACATCACCAGCATGGTTGAGGCGGTCAGCAAGCCGGAGAATGATTCAAAGAGTACGGCTCGGAAAGACATATACCATGATTGGTTTGAGAGCCGGGAGGAGGCCGAGAAGCTGGTAGCAGAGGCGAAAATGGCATGAAGGCGGGAGGGAAAGTGAAGAATTAAGCATTGGCATACTGTAGCTATATGGTTGACTGCATGATTTTAGCATAAGAGAGGAGGGCGGTACGGTGAGGAGGCTGAATGAATATGAAGTAAGGAGACTTGCTGAAATGATGGAAATGCCGCTCGAAATAGTTAAAGCATTCGCTGAAACTCTTTTTGCAGAGAAGGAGAAAGGGAATTTCAGTTTGCGGTGTGCAGATTTAGGAAGTGTAGATGGCTATTTTCAAGAGAGGGAAAATAACTGGTATTTCTACCATGATTGGCAGTCGCTAATTCAGAGCGAGATAGATCAGGCGGATGCTGGGCTGACCGAGAAAGAGTGTGAAGAACTGATTGGCAAGATGATTTTCAAGATGTCGGATGGATGGTATGCACAGACTGTTTTGTAGGGATTTGAGGAAAAATCTCGAAAAACTTCATTTTTTCTATTGGCACCACGGACGGAGGTGCTATCGTTCGCCGCACGATATAACAAATCATTTCCGGCGAACGACCGGAGAAAGGAAAAGTTTATGGATGTTATGGAAAGACAGAAACTGACAGAGGATCAGATTGAGAAGCTGGCAGTTGAAATCAGAGAGTTCCTGCTGGAGCATGAATTGTGGCAGGATGTAGATATTTATTTTAATCACAAACGATTCGGATGCAAGGGGCCAGACGGTAACTATTATTACAATGACCGGGAGCATCTGTTTGTGGAGGATGGAGTGGAACCGAATTTTGAGTATGTGAATCCGGACCATATCCTCAGCATGGCTTTTGATGGGCCGGTATATGAAATGCTATCCTGCGGCATGTACCAGGCAATTAGAAGGAAGTTTGATGCGATATTTGAGCAGTACGGTCTGTACTATGAGTTTGGGCACCACTGGAATTTCAGCTGTTATTACATTTAGGAGGCAGTGACCATGGTTGAAGAAGTGAAAAACGGATGTATCAGAGTATGGTCCAGTACGAATGAGTGGATAGATTGCATATTTCTGGTAAACCAGGAGGATAAGGAAAAGGCAATCGAGGTATTGAAGAAAGCCTGGGATGCTTTTTGGATAGAAGGCGAATCTTGGTGCTATGGTGATTTTTTGGAGGCAAAAATGTCGGAGGCCGGGATTTCATTTGATGTGTATTACGCAGATGCAAAGGAGTGATAAGAGGATGGAAAAATATAATGCTTTGTCGGTGGGTATGAAAATCTTGCTGGAGAAAGCAGAGGAACTTGGCTGGTGGTGGACTGCCTGGATTGAAGAGAGCCAGGATAATAGAACATATGTGGAAATCGGACAGCACTCACCGGCAGGAGAAGATTTCAGTATGATAATTGATTTTGAGGCAGAGGATCAGAGCGACAGTTTCCTGGATAATCTGGAATCTTACTATGAGGATTTCGATGTTGACGAGCATATTGAAATGTGGGTCAATGCGAGAGGCGACGTTTCCGGGATTCCGTCTGTGCGTGAACTTGCAAAGGATGCAGAGGATATTGATGCTATGATTCTGGAGTTGTTCCAGACATTGAAAGGCTTGGAGGCATAGGACAGAAATGAGTGAAGAAAAAGATTATCTGCTGGTGGGGAGTTATATTCCACCAGACGAAAACGAAAAGGGAGAGGTAATTAAGCGTGAGTTTTATGGCCAGGGGATGATCTTCAAGAGTGATGAAGCGTTTTACGACTGGCAGCATCCGGACAGAGTTTGCTATATACCGGAACTGAGTGATAGCACATATACCAGAAATTCTTTTCTGGCAATATGCAACGATCAGACAGAACTTGCAGAAGAGCTTTATGAGGCGGTGGACTGGCAGCATCCAGAAACCTTATTGGAAGAATGGTTCCAGGGCGGGGAACTTGACACTTGCGAAGCGTGTGGAAAAATGTTCAACTGTTATGGAGAAACGAAATGCCCCTATTGCGGGGCAGCGTATGAGGGTAACAACGAATCATGAAGCAGGTGCTTAAAATACCTTTTAGAACGTCTTATAGGGCTAGGCGGCGATTGTAAGGCATTCAATGGAGAATAAGCCAACAAATAGAAAAACAGCAAAATGGAAGGAGAAAAGGGAATGTATGATATTCGCAAAATTTTGGAGCAGCTGGAGGCGGTAAAAGCGTCAGGGATAGTCAAGGATTGGCAGCAGGCCAAAGCACTTGAATCAGCAATCAGCCGCTTCAGAAAGCAGGTAGAGGACGAGGCAAAAGTGGTTCTCAGAGTAAATTTCAATGTGGTGGTATCGGGCGAGGACATAGATGATATTATGTGCTCTGCCCTGGAAGGCGGTATCAATTATTGGTGCGGAAAAGCGGAAGTAGATGGAAAATATCTCGGAGAGTATGCGAGCGAGCAGATCAGTAGAGGCGGTACGCTTATTCTTCATGATATGGAAGAGGGGAGGACTGAGCTGCTTACAAAGGAAAAGCTGTTGCAGGGTATCAAGATGTATGCAGAGCAGCCGAACAGAAGCGATATATTTGAGGTAATCGACCACGAACTGCATATTGATTGTGGAATGGTGGATGCAGAGGTTGCAGATGCAATCGTGCAGTATGCGATATTTTCAGAAATCTTTTATGGATAGGAGGGCATTATGGCAGCAGTTGTGGCATTAGTGTTTCTTGTATTTATGGGAATTGAGAAAAAAAGAAAGTAGGAGGCGGATATGAGTAAAAGCATAGTAACGGAGTACAAGGAAATTTGTTTTTTCTGTGGCAGACAGGCGGAGGGGGAACATCATCTTATCTTCGGGACGGCCGGCAGAGAGTTGAGTGAAAAGGATGGTTTGAAAGTTCCCACCTGTAATAACTGTCACAACATGGGAGACAAGTTGAACCGGGTGCATGATAACCCTATGGCAGAGAAGTTGTCAAAGATGCTGGGCCAGGCAATTTTCGAGAACAAGATCGGTACCAGGGAGGATTTCCGGAAGAGATACGGAAAATCGTATTTGTAGGAGGCAGGTTATGAGAAATGATTTAATAAGAGCGGTGCTGGATTGCGGCGTAGATGATTTGAGCCTATTGGATGATTCGGCGGCGGATATGTTTAAAATTGTTGAGCAGATGCGGTTCGAGGGGTTGGAGCTTACCTTAAATGGAATCATGGAAGAAATCTTCAAGGAAGGAATCTTCCGCATGAATGAGGCTGTAAAGTCAATAAAGAAAAGGCTGGAACTTGAAGAGTATGAAGGGACACTGACAGAGGCAGGATATGAGCAACTGGAGGCGATACGTCTGCATAACCTCAAACCCCAGAATGATTTTACATATTATTTGAATTGCCTTGATACGCATTTAAACTGTGACAGCAGAAAGAAAGAGATTTATGAGGAAATGTTTGAGCAGGAAATGCAGAACCTCATGGATTACACCGGTTTCAACATCGAAGGGTAGGTGATGAAGAATGGAAATACTGAGGGCGGAGGCAATGGTTACGAAATATGTAATCATTGTACCGAAGAATGGGTGTCTGAAATATGTTGGCCGGGACTACAATCCGAGGCACGATTATGGCTATTCGGTTAAAGTAAATAGGGCCATTGTGTTTAATACTCCGGATGCCGCAAGAAAAGCTATGGAAAACTTTGGATTACATGGCTGTATCGGGAAGATTAAAAAGCATACGGAGCTGACGGAAGTAATGGAATGTGAAAACATCGGTACTGAGGATACCGAATTTCAGAGCAGCCCCATAAAAGCAGAATATAAAGAGAAAGAAATTGAGTGCGAGTATGCCTCTTTCCTGTGGAGCCGGAGCCGTGGCAGATATGAGCAGGTCAACAGGGCGGTACAGACAGAGCAGTTATGCCGGAATCGGCTACAGGAATACATAAGTAAAGGCTGGCTGAATGAGGACTACGACACCAGCAAGGTAGTGTTCAAGAGAAGAACAATAACAATGTTTGTCAGCGAATGGGAAGAGCTGAACTGAGAAAGGAGAATTTATTATGCCGAATCATGTAAAAAATATCGTAAAGATGGAGGGAATCACAAAATTGCCGTTATTCAAAACGGAGTATGACGAGTATGAGAAAAGGGATGTGGTCTGCTTTGACTTCAACAAGATCATCCCTATGCCGGAGAGCCTGAGTATCGAAAGTGGCTCTATGACAGACGAGGCAATCATCTACTATGTGACAGATAGATGCACGTTGCCTCTGCGGGCAATCAAGGATGATGATAAAGAGCTGGTTGACAAGAAGGTGCATAATCGCTTTAGTCCTAAGTCCTGGGCTGAGGAAGTGTTTATGAGGGTGCTGGAAAAAACACATGATATGCCTGCGGCGGAAAAAGAAAAGTTCTATGAATTGGGGCAGACTTATGTATCAAATATCAGAAGTTACGGACACGCCACATGGTATGACTGGTGCATAGAGCATTGGGGGACAAAGTGGAATGCCTACTCCAACGAGCAGGAGGACGAGGACACAATCATCTTTGAAACGGCCTGGTCCAATCCTGAGCCGGTTATGCTGAAACTGTCGGAAATGTACCCGGAGGCAACGATTGAACACTGGTGGGCGGATGAAGATATGGGCAGCAATGATGGCTACAGAGTCTACCAGGGCGGTGTGATTGTTGAGGGAGATTATCATGATTCCTGCAGCAATGAGGCGTATGAGACATATATGAAATGCTGGGGTGAGAGCCAGTGCTTATACCAGGATGAAGATGGACTGTGGCAGCGCTATGATTGCGACACCTGCCATAGATGCGATTAAGTAGGTATGCGGTATGGCTAAGACAGTGAAAATTACCACGGATAACCACATTTCGGTTGTGGAGGTTCCCTGGAATGTAGAGGCACAGGGGGAAATGATCGGAGCTGATTGCACGGAAACTGTAAAGACGCAGCGTATGTACGATTTGCTCAAGGATTATGTCGTGATGATTGTGGATGAATCTGGGCTTATCAAGAACCGTCCGGATAATCTGGTGGCATCCTATCTGTATGGAACCGATATTCATGGATGCACGATAGCGGGTGATGTTCTTTTCGGTATCCAGAGGGGGCCGGAGATACTCCATCCGGATGATGCAGAGGCAATGAAAAATTTCCTGATGCAGAAGTTTCCTGGATTATCAGAGGCAGAGGGGGGTGTCGTAAGTGAAGAATACACTCGGAGATTTGAATAATCATCTGTTTGCTCAGCTGGAGAAGTTGGGTGATGAAGATTTGAAAGGCGATGAACTGGAGGCTGAGATAAGACGGTCCGAGGCGATGGCAAAGGTAGGCGAGCAGATTATCAAGACTGGAGAGCTACAGCTGAAAGCGATGCAGCACATGGATGAATACGGGTATGATAGAAAGAAAACTGTACCGGAAATGTTGGAAGTTCGGGGAGGTATCTGATAAATGCATAAATGGCCGGCAGAAGTAGTGGACTGGATGTGTGAGAATACCGCAGGCCGGACCACAAAGGAACTGACTATTCTTATCAACCAGCAAGGATTTGACAAGAAATATGGAATGGTATTTACAGAGTGCATGGTTAAGTGCGCGAAAAGCCGGTATGGTTTTAAAAGTGGCACACCTACAGGAAATCCAAAAGGATATTCTGTAAAATATCCGGAGGGAATGGAGGAATACATTCGGAGTATTGCTGAGGGGAAAGAGGCTGGAGAAATTGCGAAATCAGTATCAAAGCATTTTGACATAGAGTTTTCTGCCTCTCAATGCAGGGCATACAAAAAGAACCATGGTATTGTAAGCGGACTGGATTGCCGATTTAAGGAGGGGGATGAACCTGTAAACAAAGGGAAGAAAATGAGTCCAGAGCAGTATGAAAAGTGTAAAGCGACGATGTTCTGCAAGGGAAATATCCCGGCAAACCACATGGAAGTCGGAGAGTATACCCATACTACTGACGGCTATCTAATCCGGAAAGTGCAGGAGCATGGGACGCAGCGGGAACGATTTGAGTTTGTCCATCGAAAGGTATGGGAAGAACATAATGGCCCGATCCCGGAGGGCAAGATGGTAAGTTTCCTTGATGGGGATAAGGATAATTGCGATATTGATAATCTGGTATTGATAGACAACAAGGAGAACCTGGAACTGAATCGCAGTAATTTGAGGTTTTCCAATGCAGAATTTACAAAGGCAGGTGTTGCGATTGCAAAAGTAAAAGTAGCGGCACGACGAAGGAAAGGAAAGAAGGTGCGGAATTGAGTATGCCTATAGGGGAAATCATCAGTCAGCTGGAAAGCCTGGCTGAGCATTGCGATAGCATGATAGACAAGGACGATCCGGAAGATATATGGAGGATTGATATGGTGGCTCTCCGGGAGGCGGTGAAAAAGCTGAAAGGTGAGCTGAGCGGGGAAAATGCAGCGGCCACCATCCGGCAGATTATGGAGAGGGAGGATGTGAACCAGAAAGAACTTGCGGAAAAGTTCGCCGCATACCTGACGGTGGAGTGCTCGGATTCCCTGTATGACAGGACCGGAAGGGCGGCTGCATGTCTTTGGGGGGACAGGGACAACGAGATTCTTCAGGCATATAAAAAAGTGTACGAGAACAGTGTGCCCTTGCCCAAAATGATGTCTGCGGGCAGCTTCTGGATGGAGCTTGAGGGGCTGTTTTCCAGGGTCAGGAAAGGCGGGGATGTACAGGAGCAGCTGCGGGAACTGCAGGAGGGCATGGAGGAGCTGGCCGCTGCATATTTTCACCGCGGCGGGACACAATAATACCGCGGCGGAAGGAGAGTGTGGCATATGATTGGAATATTGATTGCATTGATCTCAGGGGCGCTTATGAGTGTCCAGGGAGTGTTCAACACCCAGGTGACGAAGGCTTCCAGTATCTGGGCTGCCAGCGCTTTTGTGCAGCTGACGGCGTTGTTTGTCTGTCTGGGGGCGTGGCTGTGCGCGGACAGGAGCAGCTTTATGAATGTGCTTCAGGTACAGCCTAAATACATGCTTCTGGGAGGCGCAATCGGCGCATTTATCACCTATACGGTGATCAAAAGCATGGATCAGCTGGGGCCTGCCAGGGCGGTGCTGCTGATTGTGACTTCCCAGCTTCTGGTGGCATATATCATAGAGCTTCTGGGATGGTTCGGCGTGGAAAAACAGCCCTTTGAGTGGAGGAAGGCCGTGGGTATGGCTGTGGCTCTGGCGGGCATCATTATCTTTAAGTGGAAATAACGGCAAGTTTTTATAAAAGTCCCTTGTAAAAACCTTTCAATTCTATTACAATGAAAAAGGTCAGCATAGAGAGGCAATCCCTTTCGTTTTGTGTTTCAGAAAGAGAGGGACTATGGTGAAAAATTGGAAGATACGGCTTGCCGTATTGTTTATGTGGATATCTGCGCTGTCGGCGGGCGGCTGCGGAAGAGAGGATCATGTGCTTGTGATGGGCGCCACGGCCCTGCCTTCCCAGGAGGAGAGCCCGGGCTGCGCCGCCGGGAAAGAGACGATAATCCGTGTGTATGTGTGCGGCTGCGTGGCAAATCCCGGCGTGGTGTCCGTTCCTGAGGGAAGCCGTGTGGAGGATGCCCTGAAGGCGGCAGGGGGCTTCGGCGCAGACGCCTCCAGGGAGACCGTGAATCTGGCGGACTGGGTGGAGGACGGGCAGATGATCTATTTTCCCACCCGGGAGGAGGCGGCCCGGCAGGAGCGGCAGCTGCTTGCAGACCAGGAGGGGCTTGTGGATATCAACACGGCGGATACAGCCCTGCTCTCCACCCTCCCGGGGATAGGAGAGAGCAGGGCTGCGGATATTGTGGCCTTCCGGGAGAAGAACGGCCCTTTTTTGTGCTGTGAGGATATTATGAAGGTACCGGGCATTAAGACCAGTGTGTATGAAAAAATATGTGAGAAGATTGTTGTGAAATAAATAGAAATATGAGGTGTGGAGGGTTGGCATGGCCAGGAAGAGAGCTTTGGTGGTAGATGATGAGAAACTGATTGTAAAGGGGATCCGCTTCAGTCTGGAGCAGGACGATATGCAGGTGGACTGCGCCTACGACGGAGAGGAGGCGCTGGAATTTGCCCGCAAAAATCAGTATGATATTATTCTTCTGGACGTGATGCTGCCCAGGCTCACAGGTTTTGAGGTATGCCAGCAGATCCGGGAATTTTCCACCGTCCCCATCATTATGCTCACCGCCAAGGGAGAGGATATGGACAAGATCCTGGGCCTGGAGTACGGCGCCGACGATTATATTACGAAACCTTTTAATATCCTGGAAGTGAAGGCCCGCATTAAGGCCATAATGCGCCGTATGGAGCCCAAGCGCATTATGGGCGAGGCTCCTGCGGTGAAATCCCTGGAGAGCGGGGAAATGCGTCTGGACTGCGAGGGCCGCAGGGCCTTTATTGCAGGCCGGGAGATCGGGCTTACTGCCAAGGAATTTGAGCTTCTGGAGCTTCTGCTGACCAATCCCAACAAAGTGTACAGCCGGGAAAACCTGCTGCAGCTGGTGTGGGGGGTGGACTACCCCGGGGACGTGCGCACGGTGGATGTGCATATCAGAAGGCTGCGGGAGAAGATAGAGCAGAATCCCAGTGAACCCAGATATGTACATACAAAGTGGGGCGTGGGCTATTACTTTCAGAACCTTTAGGAAAGGACGGGCGGGACATGGAGGCAGCAAGGATGTCTGAGAAGCTGAGGCGGGTGTTCTCCCTGCGGAGCCTTCAGACGCATATATTTTTACTGGTTCTGGTGGTGGGGCTGATCCCGGGCTTTATCATGCGCTATGGAATTCTGAACAATTATGAGCAGCGCGCGGTGCAGCAGAGGATATCCGTGGTACAGAACCAGCTGAAAGTGGTGGGAAACCATCTGCTCAGCAACAATTATTTTAATACAAAACCGGAGGGCTTTTCTACCAGCGTGTCCAGGGACGTGATCAATGCGGAACTGGAGATGATCTCCAACCTGTACGAGGGCCGGGTCATGATCATCAATTCCAGCCTGAAAGTGGTGAAGGACACTTACGGCATCAGCGAGGGCAAGACCATTATCTCGGAGGAGGTTATCAAGTGCTTCCGGGGAGAGAGCATGTCCAACTATGATAGAGAGCACGGCTATATTGAGATGACCACCCCCATTATAGACACGGGTACCGAGAACAGTGATATTGTGGGAGTCATGCTGACCAGCATTTCCAACGAGGCCATTGTGGCCACCATGGAGGTGCTGAACCGGACGGCTCTGATCCTGGAGACCATTATGGTTGTGGTGATTATGGCCATGGCGCTGGTGCTCTCCTATTTTCTGACCCGTCCCTTTAACAGGGTGACGGAGGCCATCAAGAAGGTAAATGCGGGCTACAGTGACGAGAAGATTTCCGTACCGGACTATGCTGAGACGGCTCATATTGTGGAGGCTTTCAACCAGCTTTTAGAGCGTATGAGGGCCCTGGACACCTCCAGGCAGGAGTTTGTGGAGAATGTGTCCCATGAGCTGAAAACGCCCATGGCGGCCATCAAGGTTCTGGCAGATTCCCTTCTGGATCAGCGGGATGCGCCGGCGGATCTTTACCGGGAGTTTCTGGGGGATATCGCGTCGGAGATTGACAGGGAGAATCAGATTATCACCGATCTTCTGGCCCTGGTGAAGATGGACAAGAAGGCACAGGAGCTGAACATTGCCGCCCTGAACATCAACGACCTGGTGGAGCTGACCCTGAAGCGTCTGCGCCCCATTGCCAGGAAGAAGGATGTGGAGCTGGTGTTCGAGAGTATTCGTTCCGTGGTGGCGGAGGTGGATGAGGTCAAGATGACCGTGGTTATGACAAATCTGGTGGAGAATGCCATCAAATACAACAAAGAACATGGGTGGGTGCGGGTGGAACTGGACGCGGATTATCAGTATTTTACCATGAAAGTCAGCGATTCCGGCCTGGGAATCCCGGAGGAAGCCCAGGCCCATGTTTTTGAGCGGTTTTACCGGGGGGACAAGTCCCATTCCAGGGAGATCGGCGGCACAGGCCTGGGGCTGGCCATCACAAAGAGCGCGGTGGCCGTGCACAAAGGCTCCATCACAGTGTCAAGCGTGCCTGGGGAAGGCTCCAGTTTTGTGGTGAGAATCCCCTTGACGCATCTGCCGGACAAGGGAGTGTGAGGGCTCATAAGACATGGTTTGGAGGAAAGACAGGAGGGGAAGGGTGTGTGGATGAAGAAGGCTCTGGCGGCGCTGTTTCTGGCAGCGGTATGCCTGCTGTCGGGCGGATGTGGGGACAGCGAGGACCCGGATGCGGTGGTGTACCAGGTCTACTATGTGAGTAAGTCTGAGACAAAGGTGGAGATGCATCCGCATCAGATGACGTCGAAGGATCCGGAGTCTTATATGGCAGAGCTGATGGTCTGTCTGTCCGTGCAGCCTGAGAAACTTGAGTACAAGGCTCCTTTTGCCATGGGGTTCCAGATTCTGGACATGAAACTGGAGGACGAGAAGCTGCAGATTGATGTGGACGCAGCCTACAAGGAGCTTCCTGTGACCACGGAAGTCCTGGTGCGGGCGGCGGTGGTGCGGACGCTGACCCAGCTGCCGGATGTGAGTTTTGTGATGATTACCGTGGAGGGAAGCCAGCTCTATGACAACAACGGCGCCCCCGTGGGGCTTATGAATGCGGAACAGTTTATCGCCAATGACGGAAATGAGATCAATACCTATGAGCTGGCCAAGGTCAGGCTGTACTTTGCAGGGGAGAGCGGCACGGAGCTGATCGCCTCCTCCAGAGAGAAGCATTATTCCACCAACACGCCCCTGGAGCGTCTGGTGGTGGAGGAGCTGATAGCGGGGCCGGGACAGTCGGAGGTGCTTTATCCTTCCATCAACCCGGCAACAAAGATTATCAATGTCATGACCACAGACGGTGTCTGCTATGTGAATCTGGACGAAAATTTCCTGATGGTGGTGAACAATGTGTCCACGGATGTGTCCATATATTCCATTGTCAATTCTCTGTCGGAGCTGAGCAATGTGAACAAGGTACAGATCCTCATAAACGGGGAGGTGCCGTCCTCTTTTTCGTCCTCGGTTTTTGAGAGAAATCTGGATATTGTTACCACCATAGACAGGTAAGCGTGGAAAACGGCTGGGAAGGAGGCCGTGATGGAAAAAGAAAAGGCAAGTGTGCTGTTTCTGGAGGATGATCCCGTCATCCGGGAGGTGCTGACGGAATACATGCATATGTCGGGATACAGGGTGACGGAGGCACAGCGGGGAGATGATGCCATTTCCCTTCTGGCCCGGCAGCAGTTCCATCTGGCGGTGCTGGATATCTGCGTGCCCGGGGTGGACGGCTTCGGCGTGCTGAAATATATCCAGGAAAACTGCAGAACGGCGGTGATCATGCTCACAGCCCTGGGGGATGAACAGAGCCAGGTGAAAGCCTTCAATCTTTACGCGGACGACTATGTAATTAAACCTGTGTCGCCCATTATCCTGCTGAAGCGCATGGAAACCATTCTCCGGCGGGTGGCATGGCAGGAGGGCGGCACCGGGGAGGAGGGACTGGTCCTGAAAGAGGAGTCTTACTGTGCCTTTTTTGGAGGACAGAAGCTGCCCCTTACTCTGACAGAATATCTGTTGCTGCAGAAACTCTACCATGAGCCGGAGCGGGTGTTTACACGGGAACAGCTGATTCTGGGTATCTTTAATGAAGACTATATCGGAAATGACAGGATCATTGACGCCCATGTGAAAAATCTGCGGAAAAAGCTTCCCCTGTCCTGTATCAAAACGGTCATCGGGGTGGGGTATCAGTTTGACAGGACTGCCCTGAAGGCAGGCGGGGATACGGGGCAGGTCTGAGGGGGACGTTTTCAGGCATGGGTGATCCGCGCAGGTTCCGGATCAGGCCGGGGAGGAGGAACCATGAGGCTTGGACAGAAAAATCTGGTGTACAGCATAGTGCTTGCGGGCATTATGCTTTTTCTTTTATTGGGATATTTTATCTGCATGCTGCCCTATCTGTATGTGGACTATGTGATGGATCAGAATCTTGGAGCCATTCAGGAGCAGCACGATTCTTATGTGAGGAGGGGAAGTTATGAGGGGATAAGGGTGAAGAATGCCACGGCCTGTTTTTCCCTTGAGATTCCTCTGAAGGGGGAGAGGCTCTTAGTCAGCGGGAAGGCTTTCACCGCGGAGATCCTTCTGCGTGACCAGCGCCTTGTGCAGCTGCTTGAGAGAGCCCGGGAGATGTTTTCTGCCGAGACCATGGACGTGGAGGAGATGGAGGAACTCTGGAAGGTACTGGAGGAAGTATTTGACAGCGCTGGGGCAGGGAGCGGAGAATTTCCCCTGGAGGTGCGGCTGCTGTATCTGCGGGATATGCAGGGGGAGTTCTCCAATGAATGGGTGCAGGTTCATCCCTGGGGGGACGAGAAGATAGTGGTGGAGATGAGCATAGAGGACTTTGAGAACCAGTATACCAATTATATTGCGCTGGAGCGCCGGGAGGAGGGAATGGTGTTGTCTTTTCTGCCGGTGGTGACGCCGCAGCTGGACGAGATACGCCCCATTGTGCTCCAGAGCCTGCCCATGCTGGGGGCGGTGATTCTATTGGTGGTGCTGCTGTTTTCCCGGGCCTATTCCAGGGGGATTGTGGCTCCCATAGTGGCTCTGGCCAGACGCGCGGAACAGATGAAATATGGAATGTTGGCCCAGGGCCCGGCGGCGGGAGAGATGTGTCCCCAGGGCCCGGCGGCGGAGGCAGGTCTGCACTCTCAGAGTCCAGGGGATCCCAGGACACAGGACGAGCTTCGGGAACTGGACAAGACGCTGAATGAATTTTATCGCCAGATCCAGGAGGGCTACCGGAAACTGGAGGAGAAGAACCGGGAGTTGGAGGAGGAAAACAGACGCCAGGAAGTGTTTATGCGTTCTTCCTCCCATCAGCTGAAAACCCCCATAGCGGCGGCTCTGCTTCTGGTGGAGGGTATGATTCAGGAAGTGGGCAGGTTTCAGAACACAAGAGAGTACCTGCCCAGGGTAAAGGAAGAGCTTCTCTCCATGGGAAAGATGGTGGAGGATGTGCTCTCCCTGAACCAGCGGCCGGAGGACATAAAGTTCTGGCAGACCCGGGTGGGAAAGCTTCTGGAGGAAGGGGTTGCCAGATGCCAGGTGCCCATTCTGGAGAAAAATCTTACAGTGGAATTCCAGGGGGAGAAGGAGCTGGAGGTGTGCACGGACGAGGCGCTGCTTTCCCGGATCCTGGACAACCTGCTGTCCAACGGGGTGAAGTATACCCCGCCAGGAGGGCGCATTCGGATCTGTCTCGGGGAGGGGCAGAAGGGCGGGATGGAAGTGAGAATTGAAAATTCCGGAGCCAGGATCCCGGAGGACATTCTGCCCCATATTTTTGAACCCTTTGTCAGCGGCAGCCACGGGGGTCCGTCCGGGCAGCGAAGCCATGGACTGGGCTTGTATATCGCCTCCTACTATGCCGGAAGGCTTGGCATGAAACTTTCAGTCTGCAACAGCGAAGAGGGTGTGAGGGCGGTGCTGGAATCCGGGGGCGGGGAAATATAAGAAGCCGGGTCGGCCTGTTTACTTCAAATCTTCACCTGCTCTTCATGAGAAATTCATATCGTTGTGCTATGCTTGTGAAAGTGAAGGGCGCGTGCAGGACAGGGGCAGGCAGGGAAGGGCCTGTCCCTGGGACATGGGGCCCGGAACCGGAAAAAGGAGGCAAAAGTATGATGCTTACGATTCAGAATTTAACCGTGAGATATGGGGCGGACACGGCCCTTTCCATCACGGAACCCATCGCCATTGAGGAGGGCAGCCGGGTGGGGGTGATCGGGTCCAACGGGGCGGGAAAGACCACTCTGGTAAAGAGTATTCTGGGACTTGTGCCCTATGAGGGGCGGATACAGACTCAGCTTGATCACGGGCAGATGGCGGTTCACATGCAGTTTAACGAGTACACGGACGCCATGCCGGTAAAATATGTGATGGAGGCGGTGCTGGGGACGAAGATTGCCAGGGATCACAGGCTCCAGGAGCTGATTTCCTACTTTGAATTTGAGGACTGCCTGAGGAAAAAATACTCCAGGCTTTCAGGGGGACAGAAACAGCGTTTTACCATTATCCTGGTGATGATGCAGGGAGCGGCGCTGACATTTTATGACGAAGTCACCTCGGGTCTGGATTTTGAGACCAGGCAGAAACTGGTGGAGAAACTGGAGGAATGGTACAGGGGAAAGAGGGCAAGCCTTGTCATTGTCTCCCATTATTATGAGGAGCTGGATCTGCTGGCGGATAAACTTCTCATCCTGGAGAAGGGCCGTGTCATTGACTATGGCAGTAAGGAGGAGCTTTTCCGCAGATACTGCGGCAGGACAGTGGTGGTGGCGGGCAGAAACGCAGAAAACGAAGCTCTTCTGGGGAGTTTTCACAGACTGGCCTCACCGGAGCACCTGATTGCCGTGTCCTGTGCCACGGAGGAGAAGGAAGAGGAGGTTGTAAAGCTTCTGCTGAGACATAATGTGAACTTTAAGCGCAGCAACAACGACATAGAAATGCTGTACATCAACGCCCGGGCGGCAGGGAACAGGAGGGCAGGAGCATGAAAGACAGGAAAAGAACCATTTCTCTCCAGATGATACTGTTTGAATTCCGCAAGACCATTGGCAACCCCTATGTGCATATTTTCGGGGTGGGAATGCCGGTGCTGATGATGATTGTGATCACCCGTGTTGTGGGGATGGAGGTGCCTGAAGGGGAGATGCGCTCCCAGATGGTCACTGCTGTTTTCCTGGGGATTGGGGCTCTGATCCCTCTGGCCACAGTGCTTATGGGGTATGCCGTGTCCCACGCTCAGGAGCTGGAGAAGGGGATACCACAGAGAATGGAACTGTTTGGTATCAGGCCCCTGGTATCCCTGTGCAGCCGGGCGGTGTCGGAGGTGCTGTTCATGCTGGCGGCCTTCTGTGTGTATTTTACAGTGGGCTTTGCCGTTGTGGGAGTGAACGCGCCGGCTGTGTCCGGGGCGGTGCTGTACCTGGTGTGCATTCTGGCTCTGAGCGTCATCCTCTTTGGGCTGGCCCACGGGGTGGCTTCTCTGCTGCGGAAATTTTCTCTTACCTACTGTGTGACCATGCTTTTGTATTTTGCCCTTATGATGCTGGGGGGTATGATGGGGATTTCCTACGACAACCTGTCCGCTCCTCTGCAGGCGGTGGCAAGGCTGCTGCCGATGACTTACTTTTCCCGGGATTTTTACATTTTGTGGAGCGGGGATTCCTATAATTTTGCTCCCATGCTGCAGGCCTATCTGTTCCTGGGGGCGGCAGCGGGGATTCTGCTGTTTTTTGCCGCCAGAGGGGGCAGGAGAAAGCTGCACTGAGTTTTATATACACCCTGTTCCAGGTGTGATATACTATTATCTGTGCTTTTCTCAGGCAATTTGACATATTGCTTTATGGAGAATTGTGCTGTATCATATACTATGTGAGAGTTTATACTTACAGAATGCATAAGGATACAGGAATGCCGGAGGGGTGTGAAAGGAGAAAGGATGGCACAGATCAGGAGGATCAAGGACAATGTAGTTCATATTTTTAAGTTTATCTATGAGATTGACAGGAGTACTTTTTTTACTTTGAGTATGTCTGTAATCTTATCTGGGTTGGCGGCGCTGCCTTCGCTGTATCTGCCGAAACTGATCATTGACGAGTTTGTATCGGGAAAAAATTATGAAAATGTCATTCAGTATGCCCTGATTTATGCGGGGCTTACTCTGGTGCTGGAACTCTCCAGTCAGTTTACCGCTTCAAAGCTGGAAAAGCAGACCAAGACTCTGGAATATGAAGGAGTAATCCGTCTTTTTAAGAAGATCGCGGATATGGACTACTATATGCTTCAGAATTCGGATACCATGGACCATTTTGCCAAAGCTACAAAATGTGTCATGGCCCAGAATTTCTACCTGCTGAATGTGTCCCTGGTGAGATTTTTCTCAAGCATCTGGCTTCTGGCGGTGGTCACAGGAACATTGATTCTGCTGGATCCCAAGATTCTGCTGATTGTGGGCGTGGTTATTGTGATAAATGCCTGCACCAACTCCAGGATGAACAAGCTTCGTTACCAGGCCAGCAATGAACTCTGGCCCCTGGACCGGCGCATGATATGGTTTATGCGCTTTGCGGGGGAAGTAAAGTTTGCAAAGGATGTGCGGTCTAACTCCGCACAGGATTTTCTGTTTTCAAAATACAGGAAGCTCTCCAAAGAATTCTATCAGCTCCAGAACAGGATGGCCGACACGGAGCGAAACGTGAAACTTATCAACGATGTGCTCACCGCCCTGCAGGAGCTGCTGATCTACCTGATTCTGGGTTTTAACATCATTGTCACCAAGATCTTTACGGTGGGTGATTTTTCCGTTGTCTTTAATGCTATGAGCACCTTCAAGGCCGGCTGCAGCGGTATTATCGACGGCATTATAGAGATCAGCAGCCGGGGGGAATACTTTAAGCAGTACCTGGATTTTATCAATATTCCCAGCACATTCCGGTCGGGAACCCAGAAAAAATGTACCCTGGGGCAGGAAGAAGATTTTGTCATTGAGTTCCGGAATGTGAGTTACCGCTATCCCAACCAGGACAAGGATGCGCTCCACAACGTGAATGTTACCCTGCGTTCAAAGGAAAAGGTATCCATTGTGGGGGAAAACGGAGCGGGGAAGACCACGTTTATCAAGCTGCTCCTGCGGCTTTATGACCCCACAGGAGGAGTGATCACTCTTAACGGGGTGGATATCCGGGAGATAGACTATGATGACTACTGTAGAATTTTCTCCACAGTTTTCCAGGATTTCAACCTTTTTGCCCTGACTCTGCGGGAAAATCTTGCCCTGGGCCGGGAGGACATAACGGATGAGGAGATCGGGGCAGCCGCCCGGAAGATGGGCTTTCTGCATTTTATCGAGTCCGCCCCCAGACAGCTGGATACCATGCTGTACAGCGATTTTGACAAGGAGGGAATCGACCTGTCCGGAGGCGAGGCCCAGAAAATGGCCATACTGCGCTCCCTGCTGCGGCCCAGCAGCGTAGTGATTCTGGATGAGCCCACAGCGGCCCTGGATCCCCAGGCCGAGTACAATATCTACAGAATGATTGACGAGTCAGTGGGGAATAAACTGATGGTCTATATCTCCCACCGCCTGGCCAGTTCCAGATTCTGCGACAAGATCCTGCTGTTTGCGGACGGGGGCATTGCCGAGGAGGGAACTCACAAAAGCCTTATGGAAAAGGATACCGTCTATAAATCACTGTTTAATCTGCAGGCACAGTATTACATAGACACAGAAGAAAAAGAGAGCTGAAAGTTGCCTTCCCACCTCCTCTGTGGTATATTGATAGATACAGAACTGGGGACAGAGCACGGCGGGTGAAACTGCGGAACGGAGGAGAATATGGGTGGGAAAGAACTGGTTAAAATGCTGGTGGAGACAGGCAATGGCAGGAACAGCAGGGTGATTCCCTGGTGGAAGGAATATTTGGAGGATGAAGACCAGGAAGACGAAAACCAGGATTACTATAATGATATCAACGACGGCGATGATGATGAAGATGAGGACCAGGGGAACAGCAGGAAAAGATACTATACAGAAGAAGAGATAGCGGGTGTGGAGGAGTGTGCGGCCGCTCTGGGAAAGGAAGGTCTGTCCGCCCCGGTGGGAGAGGGCGGGTATACACTGTTTCATCTTCTTGTGCGGCATAATTTCTACAGGGCGGTCGAGAAGGCCCTGGAGGACGGCGTGGATGTAAACCTCACAGACGGGGAGGGGAGGCTGGTGACACCCCTTCATGTGGCCTGCTGTTTTGCCAATCTGGCCATGGTAAAGCTTCTTCTGGGGCAGGGCGCGGACGCCTCCCTGTGCGATGCACATGGAAGGAATGCCTTCCACTATCTGGCCCCTCCCAATGTGGAAGGCATTTGCTTTGACAAGGATTATGGGAAGACCCTGGATCAGAGGCGGGCGGTGGCGGAGCTGCTGCCTGGAGATGTGGATCAGAAGGACGAGAATGGCGTGCCCCCGCTGGTGTATCTGATAGACGGGGGGTGTTCTGAGATCTGCAGCGTTCTGGTGGACACATTTCTGGACAGGGGCGCGGATCCCTATTTCACGGGCCAGGATGGCAGCACGCTTCTGCTGATTGCCCTTTTCCGGAGGCGGGCCACGGCAGCCCTGAGAATGATGGAATACAAGGATCTGGTGAACCGTGCCAACAAGCGGGGCAGGCTTCCCATGGTGGTGGCGGAGGAGGACAGGCAGGAAGGGCTCTGCATTGCCCTGAAAGACCACGGGGCGGAGCAGCCCTCCGATCTGACCCAGGTGGATACCATGAATCTCTGCCGTATTATAGGAAATGCTTTTACGCATGCATTTAGGCGTGAGGAGCTGGATATGGCCAGCGTGGGGATGTATCTCACCGAAAAGCTGCTTGAAAAGGCGGAGGATGAGGAGGACTATGGGTGTCTGGAGGGAATACTGGACGATGCTCTCATTGATAAGAAGCTGCGGGTGTTGGATCTCTTTCATGAGAAGGGGATAGATTTTACGGAACCTTATTACGAAGGAGAGGACAGCGTCAGCTGTCTTCGGGATAAATGTATGGAGTATGGACATGATGTGGCTGTGGTAAAGAAGCTTTTTGACCTTGGGGTGGATATGGAGCGGGCGGTGATACAGGGCAGGACGCCCGTGAGTATCCTTTCCTGGTGCAGGAAGGAAAGTCCGGATGCATTTTGGCTGTTTTCCAGGGAGACCATGGAACAGCTGGACAACAGCGGCCAGGCGGCGGTGCACTATGTGGCGAAGGAAGGCTGGACGGAAGCCCTTGAGGTTATGCTGGAGAAGGGGGTGGATGTGAATCTGACACAGGATGAACCTGCTGAGGCGGGCAACACGCCCCTTCATGTGGCCTGCACCTATGGACAGGCAGAAACTGCAAGGGTTCTCATTGGGGCAGGGGCTGACGACAGGCTCCAGAATACCCAGGGTGAGACGCCGGCGCACTGTCTGGTGACGGAAAGCCGGCTTTACAGCCAGGGCGATGCTCAGGAGAGCGAGGAACTGCTCCGGGAGCTGGAACATGTGGATATTCCAAGAAATGACGGCATGACACCGCTGCTGCTTCTTTTGTCCAGGCGGGGCTCCGGGGCCCTTCGGGAAGGGATTCTGGAAATCCTCCTGGAGAAAGGGGTGGATGTAAATCGAAGGGACGAGCGTGGAAATACGGCTCTGACTCTCTGCGCCCAGAATTTCAGCGGGGACAAGAAGCTTCTGAAGATGCTTGTGGACGGGGGCGCTGATCTGAACATGCCCGACGGAGAGGGAAATACCGCTCTGTATCATGCCCTGGATTGGGGAAGTCAGGACACTGCCAGGTATCTTCTGAAGAAAGGTGCAGATTACAACAGAAGGAATAAATACGGCGAATCTCCTGCGGAGATTGCGGCAGAGAAGGGATTTGATATTCTCCTGGAACTGATGCCGGATATTCACTGAAGCTCAGGCGCAATTTCTCCCGCCGAAGCAGGCGCTGCGCCCGGCGGCAGGGAGGATACATGCTGCGGAGGGGGTGGAGGCGAACGGCGGCAGATGAGGGATGTACTGTGTCCGCCAGGGCGGAATTTCCGGCGGTGGGGAAAAAGATATGTACAGTCCGGTGGGAAAGGGTTACAATAGAAGTGGGCGCCCCTGGTTCCAATCACACTGCCGGGGGCGTGACAGGAGGAGAATATGGGAATTTTATCACATTTGGAACCCGGAAATGTATTCGGCTTTTTTGAGGAGATCACCAGGATCCCTCACGGCTCCGGCAATGTGGGGCAGATCAGCGATTACCTGGCGGGGTTTGCCAGGGACAGGGGGCTTGAATGCATTCAGGATGAGCTTGGAAACATTATTATCATCAAGGAAGCTTCTCCGGGCTATGAGAAGGAGCCTGCCGTGATCCTGCAGGGGCATATGGACATGGTGGCCGTGAAGAAGCCGGACTGCGGCATTGACATGAAAAAGGAAGGGCTGCGGGTGGCCGTCCGGGGGGACGAGGTTTACGCCGAGGGCACCAGTCTGGGGGGCGATGACGGCATTGCGGTGGCATATGCCCTGGCCCTTTTAGATTCCGGCACCATCCGCCATCCCCGTCTGGAAGTGATTATCACCGTGGACGAGGAGGTGGGAATGGACGGCGCCAGGGGGATAGACCTGTCCATGCTCACCGGCAGCCGTATGATCAATCTGGACTCTGAGGAGGAGGGGATCTTCCTGACCAGCTGTGCAGGCGGGGCCAGGGTAAAGTGCCGTCTGCCCCTGGGCATGGTGTCCCGGGAGGGGACGAAGGTGGAAGTGTCTGTGGGAGGCCTGCAGGGAGGGCATTCCGGTGCGGAGATTCACAAGGAGAGAGGGAATGCCAACTGCCTTCTGGCCCGTCTGCTCTACAGGCTGTCCAGGACCGTGCCTGTGGGTCTGGCGGAGATAGAGGGCGGCCTTGCGGACAATGCCATTCCCAGGGAGGCCAGGGCCTGCCTGGTCTTGGAGGGAAAAGATCTGGCGCTGCTTCGGGAGACGGTTCTGGCGGTGGAAGCGGAGATGCGGGAAGAACTTGCCACAAAGGATCCCGGCTTCTGGCTCAGAGCAGGGGAGCCGGAGGAGGGAAGTTTTGTCTGCGCCTCCCCGGAGGACACCAGGAAAGGAGCGGCGTTCCTCTGTGCCCTTCCCGGGGGTGTGCAGGCCATGAGCGCCGACATGCCGGGGCTGGTGGAGACGTCTCTGAATCTGGGTATACTGAAATGGGAAGAAGGAAGTCTCAAGGCGGAATTTTCCGTCCGCAGCAGCGTGGAGAGCGCCAAGTATGCCCTTATTGACAGGGTCTGCGCTGTGGCGGAGCTGGCAGGGGGCAGCAGTGCGGCCAGCGGCGACTATCCTGGATGGAAGTACCGCAAGGATTCTCCCCTGCGGGAGAAGATGGTGGCCCTGTACGAGAAAATGTACGGAAAGTCTCCCAGGGTGGAGGCCATCCACGCGGGTTTGGAGTGCGGGATCCTGGGCAGCAAGATACGGGACCTGGACTGCGTGTCCATAGGCCCTCAGATGAAAGCCATACACACCACAGAGGAGACCCTGAGCATCTCTTCCACTGGACGGGTGTGGGAATACCTGGTGAGGCTTTTGGAAGAAAAAGACGCCTGACAGTTCTCTGGCTGCAAAGAATGACAGGGAAGGGGGCCGGGGGCGGAGAACCTTCGGCCCCTCTTCTGCGGCGCAGGCAGATGGGAAAGAGGCATGGGTCCGGAAGTGGGGCAGAGGAAAGGGAATAAGAGAGGATGAAATAAGTTTCAGGACAATAAAAAATTCAGATTTCTGACACCGGGCACTACCCTGGCAGAAATCTGAATTCTTTTTATCGGAGTGGCGGGATTCGAACTCGCGACCTCCGCCTCCCTAAGACGGCGCTCTAACCAAGCTGAGCCACACCCCGTGAACAATTTATATTATAATACGCCTCTGGAAAAAATGCAAGAGTTTTTTTGATAAATTTTGAAATTTTTTTTCTTTTTCTTTCAGATTTTATTGCGTTCCGGCCTGTTTGCTATTCCGCACTCAAAAAATGGGGGTTTATCTCCAATGCCAGAGCGGGCAGAGGTTTCACGGGGAAGGGGGCAGGGCGCTTTCAGGGACCCTGGGACAAGGTATCTGGAATTTTGTCGAGACATGTCAGAAAACGCGGTCGCTTTTTGTATCAATTTAGTGGTTTTCGTATTAAAATTATTCTTGTAGAAAAACTGAGAAGGAGAACTAACGACATGAAGAAAGAACTACTCTACGAGATGGCGAATGGGTTTCTGATAGACGAAATGGTTCCTGTGGAGGGAGGAGCTATTGTCGAAGATGAATTTGCGGAAGGCAGTGAGTGCTGCGGGCTGTACGAGGACGTGTACAGGGCTAAACTCAGTCTGTGCGAAAGGCTTGGAGAGAATGAGGACAGGGATGTGGAGACCATCATAGGCTCCATGGAGAGGATTGCCAGGCTGCTTGCGCTGAAGATGTATGAGTATGGCGGGATGGAGCAGCTGAAAGAAAAATGATAACCCCTCTTTTCATTTCCTGGCAGATCTGTTAGTATTAGGAGTGGATAAGTGTGCTTTAGGCATGCAGGGAATTTTCAAACTACAGGTTGGAAGGCCCGCTGAGGCGGGCGCGGGGGTAATAATATGAACAAAGAGGCAATGTATAATCTGTCCTACGGGCTGTTTGTGCTCACTTCTGCTTTTGACGGTAGGGACAGCGGGTGTATTATCAATACGGCCGGGCAGGTGACTGCCGAGCCCAATCGGATCAGCATTGCAGTGAACAAGTCCAACTATACGCAGGAACTTGTACAGAAGAGCGGAAAGTTTAATCTTTCCATTATAAGCCAGAAGGCGGACTTTGAACTTTTCCGGCATTTTGGCTTTCAGTCAGGCCGGACGGTGGATAAATTTGAGGGGTATAAGGATGCGGCCCGCAGTGCCAATGGTCTCTATTATATCACTTCAGGAACTAACAGTCTGATCAGCGCCTCCGTGGAACAGTCCCTGGATCTGGGGAGTCATACCCTTTTTATCGCTTCCGTGGATGACATGGAGGTATTGTCGGATGCGGCATCTGCCACTTACGCGTATTATCAGTCTACAATCAAGCCCAGGCCGGCACAGGCTGCCAGCAAGGGAAAGACAGTGTGGCGCTGTAAGGTCTGCGGTTACACCTATGAAGGGGAGGAGCTGCCGGCAGATTTTGTGTGTCCTGTCTGCAAGCACCCGGCTTCGGATTTTGAGAAAGTGGTGCTGTAAGTAAATAGAGTTATCTTTGGGTGCCGGAGCTCTGGAGATCCAGGGCTTCAGCGATGTTGTATATTGAAATTCAGGTAGTATACAGGCAGATTTTATTCAGGAGGACAAGAAGATGAGTGGAAAGTATCAGGGAACGCAGACAGAGAAGAACCTTCAGGCGGCATTTGCAGGTGAATCCCAGGCCAGGAACAAGTATACCTATTTTGCGTCAGCGGCAAAGAAGGAAGGCTATGAGCAGATTGCAGCCATGTTTCTGAAGACGGCGGATAATGAGAAGGAACATGCCAAAATGTGGCTGAAGGAGTTAAGCGGCATTGGGGACACGGCTGCCAATCTGGCTGCGGCTGCAGAGGGCGAGAACTTTGAGTGGACGGATATGTATGAGGGATTTGCCAGGACCGCCCAGGAGGAAGGGTTCCCGGAGCTGGCGGCAAAGTTCCGCATGGTGGCGGCCATTGAGAAGCATCATGAGGAGCGTTACCGGGCTCTGCTGAAAAATATAGAGATGGCGGAAGTGTTCGCCAAGAGCGAGGTTAAGGTGTGGGAGTGCCGTAACTGCGGCCATATTGTTGTGGGCACCGCTGCGCCGGAGGTATGTCCTGTGTGTGCTCATCCCCAGGCTTATTTTGAGGTGAGCGCGGAGAACTATTGACGGAAATGCCGGCGGCTGGGGGAGTTTGGATGGAAATGACGATGGCAGAGGGGCGGCCCCTGCAGGGGGAAGGGCGCCAGGACAAGGAGATGCGGGTGTACAGCCTGCTGGATTCTCTGGGGATGAAATACGCCAGGGTGGATCATCCGGCGGCGGAGACCATGGAAGCCTGCAGGGAGATAGACAAGATTCTGGCGCCGGCGGTGATCTGCAAGAATCTTTTTCTGTGCAATGGACAGAAGACAAAATTTTATCTGCTTATGATCCGGGGGGACAAAAAATTCAAAACCAGGGAGATATCCCGCCAGATCAACAGCTCCAGACTTTCCTTTGGGCCTCCGGAATACATGGAGGAATTTCTGGATATCACTCCCGGCTCTCTCAGCGTATTGGGACTGATGAATGACCGGGAGAACAGAGTCTCACTTTTGGTGGACGAGGAGATTCTGGAGGGGGAGTATGTGGGATGCCATCCCTGTGTAAATACTTCAAGTCTGCGGCTGAGGACAGAGGATGTCTTCGGCCCTTTTTTAGAGGCGGTAAACCACAGCTGCAGGACAGTGTATCTGAAAGGGGAGGACTGATGGCATGCATATTTTTTCTTATTTGACAATGGCGGACTGAAATGGTATAGTATAGAAAGGAAAACAGGAGTTAAGATTGGAGGATCCCATGTAATACGTTATTTCGACAATATTATGCGGATAGAAGAGGGGGCGCTGAAAGAATTTTGGCGGTCGTTGTTGTGTTACGCAGAAATACAGGCAGTGCATGGCTTTTCAGGGCCTGAAAGCACCGCTTGGATATGGTTGGAATAACGATAACAGCATGGGATGTTCAGGAAGACACGGAAAGGTGTTTTCTTTTGATATTTTGTATGCAGAGTGTCTGCGCAGGTGCATGCTGTGGAAGGATGGAGCTTTCACAGCATTTTTTATGTGGAAGACAAAGGGGTTTGGAACATCCCGGACGTGGGGACGCAGGGATTCCGGCGTCCCGGAAAGGGAGGATGTTTTGATGGAACAGATGTATAAATATCCCCGGACCCGCCACCTGGAGGGGTCCAGGGAACAGGCGGGGGACGAGGATCTGACCTGTGTAAAGTTTGAGGAGCTGCGGGGGAAGTATCTGGTTCTGGAGGAGAAAGTGGACGGTGCCAACTGCGGCATCAGCTTCGGCCCTGAGGGGAAAATGTACCTTCAGAGCAGGGGGCATTTTCTAAACGGCGGATATGGGGAGCGGCAGTTTGATCTGTTTAAGCTCTGGGCCGGATGCGCGGAAGGCAGGCTGTGCAGCCTTTTGGAGGATCGGTATATTATGTATGGGGAATGGCTCTATGCCAAACACACAGTTTTTTATGATGAGCTTCCCCACTACTTTATGGAGTTTGACATCTATGACCGGCAGGAGGGAAAGTTTTTCTCCACCAGAAGGCGCAGGGAGTTTCTGAAGGATGTGCCCTTTGTCCGCTCGGTCCGGGTTCTGGCGGAGGGATGCTGCGAAGATGCCGGGGAGATTGCGGCCTGGATCGGGCCCAGCCTGTTCATTTCCTCCCGGCCACAGGAGAGCTTTCAAGTTCAGTGCGGGAAGGCGGGAGTGGATTTTGAGAAGGCTGCGCCCCAGACAGATCTGTCAGGGATTATGGAGGGGATCTATATCAAGGTGGAGGAGGGGGACTATGTGACCGACCGGCTGAAATATGTCAGAAGATCCTTCCTGAACCGGATTCTTGACTCAGAAAGCCATTGGGCCCGCCGGCCCATGGTGGCAAATCGTCTGGCGGAAGGGGTGGATCTGTTTGAATTGGGAGAGTGAGAGCAGCTGTTTTGTGCTGATGGAGAGATATTTTGGGCCGGGAATTGTGGAGAAACATCAGATGCAGTTAGTTTCAGGCTGTCCCTGGAACAGGGAATTGCGAAGCGAAGGGCAGTGCCGGCCGATAGGAGTTCCTGGTGGGAAGGAGGCGGCAGGATGGCCGGAAATATTTTAGCACAGATTCGGGAGGACGGATTTTCCCTGGAGAGGCTCACGGAACATTGCCCGGAACTGGTGCAGCTCAAAGACATTCCTCAAAACCCGGAGTATCATGGAGAGGGGAATGTGTACCGGCATACGAAGATGGTATGTCAGGCGCTGAAAGAACTTTCCGGCTGGGGTCAGCTGGCTCCTGGGGCTCAGGAGCTTTTGTTCCTGGCGGCGGCATTCCATGATATTGGCAAGGCGGTCTGTACCAGAATGGAGGAGGGGGAATGGATTTCCCCCAGGCATGCCCTGGTGGGAGAAAAGCTGTTTCGGGAGACCGTTTACCGGGCGGAAGAGCGGTTCGGGCTTACCTTTAACCAGAGGGAAGCCGTGGCGGGACTCATTCGGTATCACGGTCTGCCTGTCTGGTTTTGGTCCAGAGAGCGGCCGGAACAGGAGCTGGTAAAGGCGGCGGAGCGGGTGCCGCTGAAGCTTTTGTATCTGCTCTCCATGGCGGATGTGCTTGGGCGTGAGGGGCGTGACATAGACAGGCTTGCCGGACAGGTGGAGTTTTTCAGTGAATATGCCCGGGAGACGGAGGTCTGGGAGGGACCCTATGGATTTTCAGGGCCTTATACCAGATTTCAGTATTTTCAAAAAGAGGATCTGGGGAAGGAGGCGGCGCTGTTTGACGATACTCAGTTTGATGTGGTTCTGATGTCAGGGCTGCCTCTCGCCGGAAAAGACACCTGGATCGGGCACCATGGCATGGGACGCCCTGTGATCTCATTGGATGATATTCGAGAGGAGATGGGGATTGCTCCGGGAAAGGATTCCGGCAAGGTGGCCTGCAGGGCTATGGAACAGGCCCGCATATACCTTAGGAGAAAAGAACCGTTTATCTGGAATGCCACCAATATTGTGAGAGACACCAGGCAGAAATTGGTGCGGCTCTGGGCGGGATATGGGGCCCGGGTGCATATCCGGTATCTGGAAGTGCCTTACCTGGAACTGCTTGCCAGAAACCGGAAGCGGGAGCGTCATATCCCCGAGGCCGTTCTGGAGAAGATGATCGGGAAACTTGAGATTCCGGCTCCCTGGGAGGCGTATGAGGTGCTGCTGCCGGGACAGTAAAAAGATATAGAGGGTATAGAGGGAATGAAATAAAATGGGCGGTATTTCCATCTTGGGTGGGAGATGCTGTCCATTTTTTCCTGATTTGGTGTGTGGTTGGGCATAAAAAATACGCGGAACGGACTGTAAGTTTTCGCGTATTTTTTGATTTGATATGTGTAGTGTATTGGCATATAAATTCGTAGAATAACTATTTCTACGAAAAAAATTTTCATTTCAAAATGGCTAAATTTATTATATAGACCGTCAAATAATTTGTCAATCCTTTTTACAGATACAGTAGTTTACAATTTTTGAACCTTTCCAATCCAAGACTGAATATGGCGTTCTAAT